>ERZ779852.1215-NODE-1215-length-25310-cov-9.129559_pt1 | contig 25310 bp, 27 predicted proteins | sample MGYA00511559_ERZ779852 | MGnify/ENA primary metagenome ERZ779852 (study PRJEB29588, sample SAMEA2157977) | human gut metagenome | biome: human gut; feature: human-associated habitat; material: faeces | place: Denmark | collected 2008/2010 ...
GCATCTCTATGAATGAGCAATTGCTGAAAATGAATGGCTTATCGGTGGGAATTTTAGATGCACTATCATTTGAGTCGCATTTGGGAATTCCGTTGAAGAAGAACTTGCATTATTTTGATAAGGATTTGTTAATTGCTGAACTGATTTCGATGACTGAGTGGTTGGATGAACAGGAAATCCTTTCTAATATTGCGCTAGACTACAGGGTTAAGAGCTTGGATTCTATACTTTTGAAGTATGATCGTTACTATCCGGATCATCAGACACGAAAAGTGTTTAATGATATTCTGGGCTTCCGGGCTTTTTGTGATAGCTACGATCAAATATTAGAAGAAGAGTTTTCACCGTTCCGGATTGCTGATATGGCAAAAGGAAAGGCAGTGGATGATGGTTACAGGGGTGTCCATGTGTACTATCAGAAAAGTGGAAGACATTACCCCATAGAAATCCAATTTAATACGTTGTTTGATAGGCAATTAAATAACTGGCTTCACGATTATCTGTATAAAAAGAATTATCCCGTGGAAACAGGGAAGATAATGCGTGAAAAGTATGAAAATGGATTGATTCGGAATGAACATGAATTTAAGGAGGTGCTGAATAATGTGCTATTTGGTAGCAAAAGATCGTAATGCACATGGTTGTTTTGCTCTAAAAACGACGCATGGAAAGCATCTGGTGGAATTAAAAAGAGAATTGAACAGAGAGGTTGGATATAAGGGCGTACAGCTTGTAACAATCAGCAGGCCAACAGCGTATGGTGAGTATGCGCCTTACCACTTTGTGGATACAGAACAGGAATTTCAGACTCTTGTAAAGGGTCTTCGTCCATAAAAATGCTGTACGTGGGAGCAGTGTATTTCAGTTCAGGCGATTGGTGTGTGCTGGAATAATACCATCTGTAGTCAGGTTAAGCCCCCGAATTATGAATAAGAAGATAAGCCCTATAAGGCTCAAATTGGTGTAAGAACCGATTGAAAGCCTTGTAGGGCTTTTTTTTACAAAAATTTTTGTTCCTTACTTGACAACCGCATAGGGTCAACCAAGAAAAACTACGATAACTAAAGGGTTTTGACGGCTTGAGTTGTCCTTCAAAAGTTTTATTTGTTGAAAAGACTGTAAGAAGCGGGAAATCCTGGGGTTATATGTAGGCGGTTTTTGGAAGCTCTGTTTTGACCCACAAAAGGAGCAGCAAATAAAGATTGAAGGAGAGTTCAAGCCTACGGTGGATTGCCTTTGTGCGACCCGCCGTAGGCTTATTGCTGTTTTATAAAGAGAAAAATGAGGAGAATGAAAATATGGAAAATTATAAAATTGCCGTAGCAGGCACTGGATACGTCGGTCTTTCCCTTAGCGTTCTGTTAGCACAGCATAATCAAGTGATGGCTGTTGACATTGTGCAAGCGAAAGTGGATATGATTAACAATCATAAATCCAGATGGTCATGAATGGATGAGAGCCAAGTGGTCGGCTCCGATTCGTAAATACTGGAAGATTTCTGAGCAGATGATGGTCAAATATTGTGATCTTGCTATCTGCGATTCTGTGAATATCGAAAAGTATATCCACGAGTGTTATGACGGGAAAGGAATCAAGGGCAGAAATCCCAAAACCACATTCATTGCTTACGGTGCAGATTTGACACTCAGCAAGCTGGCTGATGATGACGAAAAGCTGGTGAATTGGTACAAGGAAAAAGGTCTGACAAAAAAAGATTACTACCTTGTTGTTGGTCGTTTTGTGCCGGAAAACTCGTTTGAGGTTATGATTCGTGAGTTCATGAAGAGTGGAAGCAAAAAAGATTTTGCGCTTATCACGAATGTAAACGACAAATTCCTGAATGAGTTGGAAGAAAAGCTTCATTTCAAGAGTGACAAGAGAATCAAGTTTGTTGGCACAGTATATGATCAGGAACTCTTAAAAAAAATTCGAGAGAATTCAGACAGACAAAAGCTGAAAAAGAGGAAGAACTGGCCGTTGTTCAAGAAGAATTGCAGCAGAAAAAGCAAATCGCAGGCAACACAGAGGTTCTTTTAACAGCAAATAATCTGCAGCAGTATGTAAAGAAAATTGAAGTGGATCACAAGAAAAATACTTACACGGAATTTGTGTTTTAACGAGGAGAACAGACGATGAAAGAGAAGATCTATGATGCCCAGACAGGAATGGAATATGTTTTGGTGGGTGATTATTATCTGCCAGCCTTGAAATTGCCACGGACCCGTCCGATTGGCCGCTGGGGGATGCTGCACAAGGCGTACCTGAAACTGCGAAAACCGGCCTATTACCAGAGCTTGCTGCTGAGCGGAAAACTGGATACTGTTTTAGCAAATGTGGAAGAGCAGGCAGTGGAACGATATGAGGTTTTGATCGAGCAACTGAGCCAGCGGGAGGGCGTATCGGAAAAACTGAAAGAAGAAAATCAGATGGAGTGGGTACGCCGTATGAGAAATCTGGAAAATCGTGCAGCAGAAATCGTAAAGGCAGAATGGATCTACACGTTTGAAAGGCGGTGAGCAGCAGATGATCGGAACCTATTACCGGCTTTCTCTTACGGACGAGGATGTGGGTGCTGATAAGGCTGAGAGCAACAGCATTCAGGGCCAGCGCGGCCTGGTAGAGGGGTACATCATGGCCCGCCCCGAACTGGCAACAGAGCCGCGTCAGGAGTACGTGGACGATGGCTACTCCGGCGCATCCACAAGTCGCCCTGCGTTTCAGCGGCTGATTCAGGATGCGCAGGACGGAAAGGCGAAAACGATTATCGTAAAGGACTTTTCCCGGTTCGCCCGTGACTATATTGAAGCAGGCGATTATATGGAGCGGATCTTCCCGTTGCTGGGCGTTCGCTTCATCTCCGTCAACGATGGTTACGACAGTGGAATGCAAATCGGAAACGATGTGCGCGGACTGGAAGTAGCCATACGGATAATTTGCAAGCCATGATGAATACGGTGGGAGAAGCAGGCGATGTGATGCATTTGTCACAGAATGTGATGGAAGCCTTTATTGACCGCATCGAGGTTTTCAACGATGAACGTGTGAAAATCCATTTTACATTTGAAGATGTGCTGGCAGACCATGCAGAATGAGCCGTAGGCAAAACTAACGCGGCAATTAGAGTTTTTCTTGTAAGAACACGAGATTCATGGTATCATAGAAGCAACGAAAAGTCTGTGCATGGCTACGTGAAAGGGGCAGCAGAGATGAAAGAAATGAATATTCCCGTTGGAGTTTCGGATTTTGAAGAAATTCGTAAAAATGGGTATTACTATATTGATAAATCGGGACTGATTGGCGAACTGCTCAGTAGAACCGGAACGAAAGTGACGCTTATTACTCGCCCCAGACGATTCGGTAAGACATTGGGCATATTGTCAAACGAAGACTCTGGCTCATCAAGAATCTCCAATCTTTTCCGTGCCTGTTTAGAACGCTCTTCTGCTAATAATTATTCCCAAATGCGACTCAAATGATAGTGCATCCAAAATTCCCACCGATAAGCCATTCATTTTCAGCAATTGCTCATTCATAGAGATGCCCCACTGCTTATTAGGATTCTTATGTTATCGGTTTTCAACTAATTGAACCTCGTATAGCCTATCTGCTTATTCGATATAGTTTTAGTGACCAGCTGTTCTTAGCAGCCTTATCATCACTCGAATTATATTTCGTCTGAGTTATCGCATAAGCAAGCTGGTTTTCCATCAGCATTCACTTCCCAGCAACAGGTTCAACGAGAGTGTATACTCTCCCCATTGTGCTTCCATCTTACCATAAAACGCTTTGCATTTTTCACAGTCGTTGATGATTTTAATGCACAGCAATTGCCATTTGCGACTGCAGTGTGGAACATGCTTCATTCAGGCGATGTAGGAGAATGGAGCTGGAATATAGATTTAGGATCTTCTTTTATTACCACATTTAGCTTTTATGATTTGGGAAGTCCGTTTATTTGGTTGAGCCTATTGGCTCCAAGAGGTGTGTTCCCATATCTGGCTGGCTTTTTGTATATTATCAAATATGTAACTGCTGCAACAACAGCGTATCTTTATCTCAGACTTTTCGTTGATAAGCATCAATGGGCAGTGATCGGAGCACTTGTTTATGCGTTTTCTGGTTATCAAACGACAAATTTGGAATTTTTTCATTTCCATGATGTTGTAGCGATATTTCCGCTATTGTTATGGGGACTTGAAATGTCAATGAAAGACAGAAAATATCGTCCAGCCTTTGTATTAACAATTTTCATCAACTGTTTGTTGAATTATTTCTTCTTTGTTGGAGAAGTTGTTTTTCTTGTGATTTATTACCTGATTAGATATAGAAAATTACCAGTGCGACAGTTTGTTTCCGGAATCTTCACATGTGCATTATACTCCGGCTAGTATGGATGAAATTCCTGATTTCTTGGATACCAAATGGGCTGTGGTTTAATGACAGTATTGCTCCCACCCCAACACGGGGCTATACTTAAACCATAAAAAGGAAAGAGGTTATCACCCATGCCCAGAACCATTGGAGCAAGAATAAACCGAATGGGGGAATTTAAAGTGAAGTTGTTTGATATATTGTGGAATTGTTTTATGCTTTCCTTTAAAAAGGTAGATGCAGGAGACAACCTAGTTATCTACGGGAGACTCTATGTCCATGGTAGAAAAGGCGGGGTAAAGATTGGAAATAATTGTATGTTGATGTCTAGTGAAAATGTCAACCCTACATCAGGCATGAATCATATTCACCTGGTGGTAGGAAGTGATGGTACACTCGAAATCGGCAATCGTGTTGGAATAAGTCATGCGAATATTACAGCATATGATAAAGTCGTAATTGAAGATGATGTTTTGATTGGATCTGGAGTGAAAATATGGGATACCGATTTTCATCCAATAGATTATACAGAACGGATAAAATCAGAGGTTGATGGAACAACGAAACCAATTGTTATACGCGAAGGAGCGTTCATTGGAGGCTGCTCAATAATATTAAAGGGTGCTGACATTGGAAAGAGAGCAGTTATTGGAGCAGGCTCAGTCGTGACGGGTAAAATACCAGATGATGAAGTCTGGGCAGGAAACCCTGCAAGGTTTATAAAAAGAATAAAAAATGAACTGGTTGGAGAACGCGATAATGAATGACCAAAAGAACGCCTCAATTTGCATGAAAGAAGAGAGTTATATGACGAGTGGGAAAGGTGAAATACTTTTTTCAATCATAACAGTCTGCTTTAATGAAGAAGATACGATTAGAAAGACTATTGAGTCTGTCCTAAATCAGACATTCTGCAACTATGAATATATTGTGTGTGATGGCGGTAGCACAGATGGAACATTAAAGATTGTTGAGTCATATAGAGCGGCATTTGAAAATAAGAAAATTCGATTTATTGTCCATTCGGAAAAAGACGGTGGAATTTATTTTGGTATGAATATCGGCGTGCGACTTTCGAATGGCACATATTTGAATTTTTTGAATGCGGGTGATCAGTTTCATGATGATGAGGTACTCTCTAAAATAAGTCACTGTATACAAAAGGATGATATAGATATTTTGTATGGGGATATTATTAAAATTGAAAGAGGTTATGGCAAGAAAGAGATAGGCAGCCTACAAACAATAGAAAAGGGGATGTCTATTTGTCATCAGGCAATGTTCATTAAATCAGAGCTAATGAAGGAACATCCGTATAATACTCACTACAAAATTGTGGCTGATTATGATTTTACATTATCAATGTGGAAACAAGGTAAAAGGTTTGTGCATATTGATGAGATTGTCGTCAACTTTAGAGCAGGGGGAGTAAGCACAACTCAAGTTGAAAGAATTACAAAAGAGTATTGTGAGGTTCAAGAAAAGGAAGGCATTGCATTCGACTATCGAAATAGATTTGTCACAACAAATAAAAATTTGAAACATGAGAACATCAAGAAGAAAATTCCATTTTTTATGTGGGCTATATATAATCGCGTGCGTGGAAGAAAAAAATATTAATACTATAATATAATTGGAGAGGAAGACATAATGAAAGTAGCAATTGTTATAAATGAATTAAATATACGAGGAGGAACACATAAACAAGTTCTGAGGCTTTGTGAATATTTGGAAGAACAAAAAATTGAAATGCTTTTATTAACAAAGTATTATGATCCTGAAAAGACCTATCCAGAGTTTGAAAAGTACCATCCAGTAAGCTTGTATGACACATTTGAGGAATTTCAGAAGCATAGAAGCCTATTTGACAAGATCAGAAACACTCGGCGATTCTTGAAGATGGTTCCAGATGATTACGAAATCGTTAATATTCATGACGGTGGTTTGCAATGGATTACCTGTCTTGCAACATTCAGAAAAAACACGAAAGTGGTTTGGCAAATCAATGATTTGCCAAGTTGTTTCCGTGTTGGCGTTGGCAAGAGGGGGAAAACAAGAAAAAGTGATACGGCGCAATGCCGATTCAACAGATGGATTGCAAGTCGGGTAGATGCAATCACGGTCAATGTTACTAAAAACAAAGAACGGGTTGAGTCTTGTATGGGAAAAGCCGCTGATGTGTTTTATTGCGGAGTTGATGCAAATGGTGCTTTGAAGAAACACGAATACCATAATGAAATGAAAAATCAAGTCAAGTTGTTGTCGACGGGCGTGTTTTTCAGTTATCGCAACTATGAGACACTTGTCCTTGTGGTTGATTATCTGCGCAGCAAAGGATATAAGGTAAAGCTAGATATTATTGGAAGTACAGACAAGGATAAAGATTATGCAAATAAGATTTTGGCTCTAATCAAAGAAAAAAAGCTTGAAAATGATATTAAAATCTGGGGGCAGGTAGATGAAATAACCTACAATACCCTTTATAATCAGGCGGATATCTTTGCGTTTATTAATATTGACCAGAGTTGGGGCCTAACAGTCTTTGAGGCAATGAGTGCGGGCATTCCTACGCTTGTATCGAACAGCGTGGGGGCAATTGAACTGCTCCATAATGGCGAAGACGCAATCATCGTAGAACCTAAAGATGTCAGAGAAATTGCAAATCAGATGATTGCCTTGATGGAAGATGGAGAGTACTATAATCGTATTTCCGAAAAGGCGTATAATGCAGTGAAGGATTATACATGGGAAAAACTGTATTCGTCGAAGATAGTAAAGCTATTTGACGAACTGTTAAGGAAATGAATGGAGAAGGAAGATAGGGTATGAAATATCTGATTCTTGGTGCCGGCCCCGCAGGCTTAACACTAGCAAATAAACTGAAGCAAATGGGGATTACTGACTTCTGTGTCCTTGAAAAGGAAAAAACTGCTGGTGGTTTGTGTCGTTCAGCAGATGTGGATGGCTCGGCTTTTGATATTGGTGGCGGTCATTTTCTGGATGTTAGACGTCCTAAGGTAAATGAGTTTCTTTTTGGCTTTATGCCAGAAGATGAGTGGAACAAATTTACCAGGGACAGTCGGATTGTTGTAAACGGGAATGTTGTAAATCATCCGATAGAGGCTAATATCTGGCAGATGAAAATAGATGATCAGGTAGATTATTTGAAGTCAATCGCTGCCGCTGGGTGTAATGTCGGAACAAAAATGCCGGAGAACTTTGTAGACTGGATTTATTGGAAACTTGGGAATCGAGTTGCACAAGATTATATGATTCCTTACAACCAGAAAATGTTCAGTAAAGAACTGAATCAGTTGGGAACATATTGGCTGGAAAAGCTTCCAAATGTCAGCTTTGAGGATACACTGCGTTCCTGTCTGACCCATAAGCCATATGGTAAACAGCCGGGTCACGCTGAGTTTTATTATCCGAAAGAATATGGCTATGGGGAATTGTGGTTGCGCATGGCAGATGCTATTCGTAATCAAATCGAATATAATAAAGCCGTTAAAAGTATCGATTTCAACACGCATGAGGTGCGCGCAACCGATGGAAGCAGCTATACTGCGGATGTGATCATTACCACAATTCCATGGCCAGAATTCTCGGCATTGATTGGAATGCCGGAAGAAATCAAGCATAGTATTTCAAAATTGAAATATAGCTCTATCCAAACGGAATATTTCGAAGAAAATCTGGATACACCTTGCCATTGGATATATTATCCGGACCCGAAGCTTCCCTACCACCGAATTTTGGTGCGGCACAATTTCTGCGCCAACAGTAAGGGGTATTGGACGGAAACAAACAGCGAAAGAATTTGTATGGAAGAACCGAACAACAATTTCAAGTATCTGAACCAGTATGCTTATCCATTGAATACAGTTGAAAAACCGCAGATCATGAAGGAACTTCTTGCATGGAGCAAAGCGCATAATGTAATAGGTTTAGGTCGATGGGGGGAGCACCAGCATTACAACTCAGATGTTACTGTTGAACTGGCGATGAAATTGGCAGATGAACTGGCTGAGCAATAAGGAGTTCGTATGAGCATAAAAAAATATTTGCGCCAGATTTATAACAATTTGCGAGGTAAGGCGGTACTGGAAAATGTATTTGAAAGCAATTATGAAAAAAATTGCTTGCTATTATATGTAAAAAAGCCGTTTGAAACATCTGAAGAATCCGCTGCACACCAGAACTTATGGCAGACGAAGGAAATTGCACGGCTCATCAATGGTCTTGGGTACAATGTTGATGTGGTAGACTATAGTGACGATATTGTTTGGCTACATAAAAAATATGATGCAGTTTTTGACATTTGTGTCAGAGACAATCCAATATATGAAAAAGCGCTGAAGAAAAATGCAAAGAAAATCGTCTATTTTACGGGTAGCGAGTCCGTTTTTGCTAACAATGCGGAGCTAAAACGCATAGACGATTTATATGTCCGCCGCGGCGTCAAACTGCAGCCGAGACGTCAGGCTCCACTGATCAGTAAAAGGGTGGAAGAGTTTGACGAGGCAATAATCATTGGAAACGATTATAACCTTGCAACATACAATGACTTTCGCCTTCCGAAAACATTTGAAGTTCCTAACACGGGCTATGATTTGAGTGTTCATTTTGATCGAGATAAGAAAAAGACAAATAGTTTTCTGTACTTTGGAAGTGCAGGAAGTGTACACAAGGGTTTGGATCTGTTGCTTGAAATTTTCGCAGGAAAAGATTTTCCGTGTAAACTGTATGTGTGTGGAAACATAAAAGGGGAAGCAGATTTCTGCAAGGCTTACGAGCAAGAATTGTACCATACCCCCAATATAAAGCTTGTTGGTTTTGTTGATGTGCTGGGGGAAGAATTCCAAAAACTTTATGACGAGTGTGCTTATTCACTTATGCCCTCTTGCTCAGAGGCAAGGGCCGGGACGGTGGCGACATGTATGTCGGCGGGACTGATTCCCATTTGCAGCAGAGAATGCGGTTATGAGGAAAACGAGGTTATTACACTTCAAAATTGCAGCAAAGAAACAATCCAAAAAGCAATTCTGGATGCTTCCCAGCAAGATATGAATTGGATCGAAACAAAAAGTAATGAGATGATTGCGCTGTCGAAGACAAAATATTCGCGGAACGCTTTTACGCAGGAGATGGGAAAGGCGCTGCGAGATGTCTTGTGACATGAAGGTGAGATAATGCACATAAAAAAGATAGATAATTATCAGAAAAATGTACTCATGAATTACATCGTCAAAATTTTTGGAATTGTAATTTCTCTGTTGAGTACACGCGTTACCATCAATTATCTCGGAAATAACCTTTATGGTCTTTGGGTGACGATTGCCTCAATTGTTTCCTGGATGAGCTCCGGAGATTTTGGCATTGGAAATGGACTGAGAAATCAGTACGCACAGGCTTATGCGCAGGGGGATAAGCCCCGGCAGACAGCACTGATTGCGACAGGTATGAATACACTTTCTAAGATTGCCGCTTTGCTGTTGTTCGTGGGCTGTGGTCTGTGTGAGGTGCTGATTGGCTTTGGCGTAATTCAGCCGGAGCTGCGATTCCCAATGGATATTACGGTCGCATTTTTCTGTTTGAATCTTGTTTTGAGCGTAGTACAGACAATTTCTTACGGACAACAAAAAAGTTGGTATGTTTCGCTTGCGGGTACAGGCATGACGGCCTCAGCGTTGGTTGTCGTTCTACTTTTGAAAGTGATGAATGTGCCAGCGGATTTGGTGCTGTTTGCTTTTGTTCATGGTGTGTGCTCGACCGTTCCAAACGTCGTTTTAATATTCCTGCTGAAAAAGAAAGGAACGGATATTCTGCACTGCGGTATTCGGCGAAATGCAAAGAGAGAACTTCGCAAGGATATTGTGGGCGTGGGAATGAATTTCTTTGGAATACAGATTTGTTCAATCGTTCTTTATTCCACGGATAATTTAATTATCAATTATCTGTTTGACGGAGAAGCTGTGACAAAATATTCTGTTATTACGAAAGTTTATGATACGGGACAGAATTTGTTTGCAATTATGTTGATTGCCTTGTGGTCTGCGGTGACTTATCAATCGGTGAAAAACAATATGGACTGGATCAAGGGTCAAATAAAAAAGCTTCTTATGGTTTGGTGCATATATGTGGTAGGTGTCATTGGTGTGTCGCTTCTGTTCAATCCAATTGTAAAAATCTGGATCGGCGCCAAGGCATCGTATTATGAACCGGCGCTTGTCGCATTGTTTGCTGTATATGGTATTACAATTTCGTTCTCGGCTATATTTGTTAATGTGATTAACGGATTGAATCAAATCAAGCTTCAACTAATTGTTTCTATTATAGGCGCAGCGATAAATGTTCCACTTTCTGTATTTTTTGCATCAAATCTGGGGATGGGAATATTTGGTATCAAACTGGCAACGCTGGTTTCGGCTATATTGACGGCAATCGCTATTCCGATTCAAGTGTGGTTCCTGTTGTACAAGAATAAGGAAGGAAGCTAGAATGTGAGCAGAAGGAAGGATTTGTTTATCCAATTATCAAGAATAATCGCATGTCTTGGTGTGTGTGGCGTTCACATTGGATATGGATATGAGGTTAAAGGTATAGGGGGGGGTACTATCTGTAGGAAGATATGGTCTTTTTGTTTTCTTTGTGTTGAGCGGATTTCTTGCTTGTATGTGGAATGGAGAAGACAGGCGTACCTATATTAAGAAAAAAATCATACGGTTGGCTCCAATATATTACGTGTCGCTTGTTTTCTGTTATGTCATTCACAGACTAATCCTTTGCGAAACTCATGGAAATGAGGCGAATTGGCTTCGCTACATATTGGGGTTGAATGCATGGCTACCGTCGGAGGACATCTTTTGGAAAGGAATGCACGCAAACTGGTATGTAAGTGTTGTATGGGGGTTTTATATTATTGTTGCTTTTCTTTGGAAAAGAGTTAAAAGAACAAATGATGGATTTCTGTACATAGCATTCTTGATTTGCAGCGTGTGCTCTATTGTGATAAAGCAGCGGGATGCGATGTGGTCGGTAAATGGCTGGTGCTATTTGCAATTTTTCATTTTGGGAATGATAGCACATCAGGAGCAAGAGAAAAAGAAATTGATCGTACTGCCGATTATAGCAATTTTATGTGTTGCAATAAAGCCGTCTTATCACACGATGACGATTCTCCTGTCCGCAATATATTCGCTGGCTTTAGGGTGGCTTTCGGGAAAATTTCAGCTTGATACAACGAATAGGACAGGAAAGATTCTGAGCCACATAGATGGTTTGACATACGCTGTTTTTTTGGTGCATCCATTTATTATTGACTTTGCCATAGATGGAATTTTAGCGGTTTGTGTAAATAAGACCGTGGCAATTGTTGTGACATGCACAATTATTATTGGTTTAGCGGAAATTGTCCACTGTTGTTTAGAAAAGCCGATTCAAAAATATTTAATGGATAAAGTCGGATGAAAAGTGAGTGTCATAAAAATGATGGGGCTGTGGTATCGGCGACACTCTTGAAAATGCACAGATGACAGTAAAAAGATTAAAATCTTGATGATGGGAAAGGTTGATAGGATGAAAATTGCAGATGCAGGTATCGGCTATGTTGGTCTATCCATTGCTATCAAGAATAGTCGCATGTTTTGGTGTGTGCGGTGTCCATGTTGGACATGGATATGAGGTTAAAGGAATAGAGGAAAGGGCAGTATCTGCAGGCCAGAGGCCATGAGATTACTCTGCCCCCAAAACTCTAAATGGATTCGCTGGGTTGAAATTGTGTCGAATGTGTGATAAAATATACTTAACTTTACTATTATTTTGTCGAAAAGCACCTGCTTGGCAATGTAGCACATGTGCGGTTGGGTGTGTCGGATTTGCTGTTGTGCGCTAATTGATGCACATTTTCTGATTTTTTTGCTAGTGCAATATGTGCTAATTTTGCAACCAAGGAATGCGGAAGTACAAACCACAGATAGAAATTTCTGCGTGCAGAAGATAAAATGTGAGAGAAGCTACTCGTTTAAGGGGATAACATGGAGAACACGATGAAAAACCGCACAATGCTGCGGGCAGTAAAAATGCTGAATATTGTCAATGCGACCGCAGTTTTTGCGGTTGCATGGTATGTGTTCTATGCGGATTTTATAATGGCTCCATTCTACAGGAGAGGAAATTTTGTTGTCATTGTGATTTTTATGGTGCTGTATAGCTTGTACGGTCGGGTGTATGATGCATTTAAAGTATCATTGTATCGCATATCGGAAATGGTGTACTCCCAGGCATTGGCAACTTTCTTTTCAGATGCAGTCATGTATGTTATCATCTGGCTCTTGAATCATGACAGGCCTAAAATTTGGCCGTTGGTACTGTGCTTTACTGTGCAGTGCCTTGTGGCAACTATGTGGTCATACACGACACACCAGTGGTATTATCGTGTTTTTCCACCGCGCAGAACTGCAATTATTTATGATTTCCGTCCGGGAATGGAACAGTTGATTGAAGAGTATGGCTTGCAGAAAAAGTTCAAAGTCGAGAAAATTATTGCAGTAAGTGACTTTTTGAAACAAGATATGACAGAATTGAATGGGATACAAACGGTATTCCTGTGTGGTATCCATAGCCATGAGCGTAATCTGATCTTGAAACGGTGTGTGGCAAAGGACATACAGGTCTATATGTTGCCACGCATTGGTGATGTACTCATCAGCAGCGCAAAGCAACTGCATTTGTTCCATCTGCCAATTTTACAGGTCACGCGGTACGACCCGAATCCAGAATATGTCTGTATTAAGCGTATTTTTGATGTTATTGTTTCTGGTCTTGCATTGCTGGTTCTTTCACCAGTGATGATTGCAGTGTCGATTGCGATTAAAGTGTATGATGGTGGGCCGGTGTTTTATAAGCAATGCCGATTGACCAAAGATGGAAAAACTTTCATGGTACACAAGTTTCGCAGTATGAGTGTTGATGCGGAGAAAGACGGTGTGGCTCGCCTTTCTACGGGTGACAAAGACACCCGTGTGACACCGGTAGGTCGCTTTATCCGCAAGGTGCGCCTTGATGAGCTGCCGCAACTGTTGGATATTCTGAAAGGCGACATGTCTATCGTTGGTCCGCGTCCGGAACGCCCGGAGATTGCAGCTCAGTATGAAAAAGAATTGCCCGAGTTTGCTTTGCGCCTACAAGCCAAAGCAGGGCTGACAGGCTATGCGCAAGTTTATGGGAAATACAATACAACTCCCTATGACAAACTACAGATGGATTTGATGTATATTGCACACCCAAGTGTTGTGGAGGATTTGCGCATTATTTTTGCTACTATTAAAATACTGTTTATCCCGGAGAGTACCGAAGGGGTCGAAGAAGGGAAGACAACAGCAGAATAAAGAGGCAAGTCCATGGAGAAGATCAAGGTTTCTATTATTACGGTGGCGTTTAATGCGGAAAAAACAATTTCGCGCACAATAGAGTCTGTGCTGAATCAAACATATCCGGATATAGAATATCTGATATTGGATGGTGCTTCTGTTGATAAAACGGTTGATGTGGCACAGCGCTACATGAAGGCGTTTTGCGAAAAAGGGTATACCTATCGAATTGTATCTGAGCCGGATCAGGGTATGTATGATGCACTGAACAAAGGAGCAAAAATAGCACAGGGAAAATTAGTTGGGCAGATTAACGCAGATGATTGGTACGAATTGGATGCAGTTGAAACCATGGTTCGGTTATATGAGAGAGAAAAATATGATGCGGCATGGGGGAGTATCCGTATTAAGAAAAAGAATGGCGACCTGATAAAGCATGCTAAAATTGGGAAATTGTGGACTACGACTGGCTGGTGCCACCCAGGTATGTTTAGCTGCAGAGAAACACTACTGGCGTTTCCATACCCATTGGAAAGTATGTACGATGATTTTGATTATATCACTGCGGTACATAAGTCAGGGAAAAAAATTGTAACAACGGATCATATCATTAGTAACTTTAGCTTCGGTACGGGTGGTATGAGCACACAAAAGAGCCTTAGTGAAGCTATGCGAAGGGTGGGTATTACATACAATATTTATCGCAAATACGGTATGAGTCGTATGTACTGGTTCCTGAGGGTCGCTACGGAGCTGGCAAAATACTTGGTTGCTTAAGAAATAGAAAAGAGTAAGATTTATGGTTGATTTGAAAGAGTTTCACAAAGTACTGCTGGATATTCTGCTGGAGTTTGATCGAGTCTGCAGAGATAATGATATTCAATATTCGTTGGCATATGGTACGATGCTCGGGGCTATTCGTCATAAAGGCTTTATCCCATGGGACGATGATGTGGATGTCGTAATGGATCGTAAGAATTATAATCGGTTCTGCGAAGTCTGCCCGAAATCGCTTCGTGATGGATATTTTTTTCAAAGCAAAGATACTGAACCGTTGTACCCATATAATATCAGTCGTCTGAGAAAAAATAATACGGCAATGATATATCCGGAATGGAAAGACTCTGGCATTCATCAGGGAATTTATATTGACATTTATCCAGTGGATCGAATCCCTGACAACAAAGTGGCGCATGCAATTCAGAAATTTTTTGTTATTCTGCTTACACCAGTGCGAATTACCAGAAACCCCGTTATTTATATGAATGGTTGCTCTAAGCGTTTCGGGAAGGCACTGTACATAGCTAAAAATATGCTCTACTATGTGGTGAGACTTTTCCCTCAAAACATCTGTGATAAGTTGGAAATGCACTATATTACGAAATATGACGATAAGCCATGCAAATACTCTGGTATTATTTGTGAAGGTGGTGTTTTACTACGCCCGGATTATGGGGTACAAACTTTTGATACAGAAAGCCTACAACATTACAAGGAGGTTGACTTCGAGGGGCACAAACTAATGTGTATCGCAGATCCGGAAGATATGTTACAACGCTGGTATGGTGATTACATGAAGCTGCCACCCAAAGAGAAACAGGTAATGTTCCACCAGCCGGAAGCATTTGACACCCAAAAAAGTTATAAGGAATACATATAAATGGGGAAAAAAAAGTTACTATACATAAATAATTTTGAGGCACCGTATCGAGTGCCCTTTTTTAACCTTCTGGGGGAAAAGTTTGATTTAACATTGGTGCTGACACAGCGTCCTGAAGATAGAAAGGATCGCAATGCCAAGTGGTTTGCGCACACAGAGCGAAACTATAAAGTGGTTTATCTGAATACCACAAAAATTGCAGGTGTGAGAATTGCTTTTGATATCAGAAAAATGCTGATGGACTACGAGCTGATCTTTATGGATATGTATGGTAATCCGACAAATATGTATGCGATCTTCTGCATGAATCGAATGAAGAAGAAGTTTCTACTTTCGGTGGATGGGATGCTTCCCAGAAAGCATGAAAACCCTCTGGTATATATGGTGAAAAAGTATTGCTTGAAGAGCCCAGAGCTCGTGATGTCACCAGGAGAGAGTGTGGATTCATGTCTAATGCACTATGGGGTCCCAAAGGAAAAAATAGTACGATATCACTTTACTTCCCTGCTGAAAGATGATGTTCTGGAACGGTTGCCTAATGATGAAGAAAAGCGGCAATTACGTATACAGATTGGCTTGAAAGCAGAGTAGTGCGGAGGTTCCTGCGATGACAAAAGTTGTGGTGTCAGTCGGACAGTTCATCCACAGAAAAGGGTTCGATGTTCTGTTGAAAGCGTGGGCAAAATGTTCGCCGGAAAATGTCCTTTACATCATCGGTGCTGAGCCAACGGAAGAGTATTTGGCGCTAAAAAATCAACTTGAACTGAAAAATGTCTTCTTTGTTGGATTTAAGGCCAAAGAAGAATTGAAGCAGTATTACCGAGCGGCAGATTTGTTTGTACTTCCCACGCGAGAGGATATCTGGGGATTGGTTGTAAATGAGGCGATGGCTAATGGCCTTCCGGTTATCACTACAAATCGATGCGTGTCAGGAATCGAACTGGTGAAAAATGGCGTGAACGGCTATATAGTTCAAGTAGACGATGTGGAAGAAATGGCAAATAGGATACGAACGGTACTTGAAGACAATGTGCTGCGGCATTCGATGGCTGAAAACAGCTTGGCAACAATTCGTGACTGGACTGTAGAAAGAATGGCAGAGGAGCATTGCACATTGATGCAGAGGTTTCTAATGGAGAGCGAATGAAGAATAATACAATGCAGTACCGCAATCTACTAGCGTGTCTAGGTATTGTGCTGGCGATTGACGGGATTGGCTGTATGGCTGTTGTGAAAGGCCTACTGGACTATAATATACGCGAACTGTCAATTGGTGTGGTTATTGGTGCGGTGCTATTGATGGCAACTGGACAGTGTTGCACGCAAATCCAGAAAACCACATGGCAAATTAGACTAATTGGTCTGTATAGTTTGGCGACACTTGTATTGGCGTTCTTTTCGGGTATAGGATTGATGGAGTCTGGAAGTGGCTTCGTGTATCAGGGTGCCTATTTTGTGGAGATAATACTTCTTTGGAATATGCGTAGAGATGGCAACCTTGAAAACTATGTTAAAATTGGCTTTTGGGTTAGTGGCGTTTTTTGCATTATAGAACTTGCACTACTGATGGTACGAGGGTGGGTTCCTTATTTCAACAATTTTTACTCGTTGCACAAAAATGTGAACATGGTGGATATGGGAACAAGAATTTTCCCACCACTTTTTAACACTTTTTACGATTCGAGTTTTGTAAACCCCTTTGACAAGATGGCAAAAAGCTGGTTGTTTACGGACATTCTGTTTGACCGTGAGGCAACAGGAACACTTGCTTACGCTACGTTTGTTTTTGCGGTTGCCTATCGTGCAAATAAGAAGCCAACCAGAATATGTAAGTACATTGTGCTGTTATCATCTGTTGCTGCGATTGCAGTTTCTTCACGCAGAAGTATCTATATGGCGGTTATTCTTACGCTCATTCTGCATGGAAAAAACATGCATGTTATGGCGTGGGTGCGTAGCCATAAGCGGCTTACTGCTATTTTGGTGAGTGGGGGAGTGGTGTTGCTCACATGGGCTTCCATTTCAGCGCCAATCATTCGTGATTTAATAATGGTGGTTGTCACAAAATTTTGGAACGGCCTAATAACAATGCTTGGACTTTCTAAGGCGGATGCATCAGCATCTATGCGATTTGAATCCGCTAGCTTGGCATGGAATAGTTATAAGGAATCAACGATGCTGCAATTCTTGTTTGGTAGAGGATATATGCATTCTTGGGTGGATATGCCGTTCTTTCAAGCATTTATTGACCTAGGCGTTTTTGGCGGAATTGTGTTCTCGATTATTATGTTTGTTGTGCCGTTGAAATATCTGTGGAAAAAGACGAATTCGGCTGCTGTAATGGCGGCACAATATTTTACAGTGCTATCCATGATAGAGGGACTTTTCAACAGTTTCCCCTATGGAAAGTTTTTCTCGATCGTATTACTACTAATGGCGAGCGATTGGAAAAATAAGAAGATGGAGGTGGCATTGTGAAAATCGTATATATAGACACCAATCTGGCAGGACACCATATTCCGTATCTACAGGGACTGGTAGGTTTGGCCGATGAATCAGTTGCAGTGCTGCCTGAAAGAATCCCCCATTTTGCTATGCGTCAGCGCGTGTGCGCATTCCCAACAGCCCCCAAAAGAAAACTGTCTGACTTTGACAGGTGGATACGAGCAGTGAAAACAATCGTGGATGAAGAACAGCCTGATATTGTCCACTTCTTGATGGGGGATGACTTTTACCGTTTCTTTGGTTGGAGGCTAAGTTGTTTTTCTGCCTATAAAACCATTGTAACATTGCATTGGCTGCGCAATGGCTTGTTTGGAACACTTAGCACAAAGTGCATTGCAGGTGCAGTAGATACGATAGTAATACACTCCGATTACTTGAAATGTAAATTGCAGAGTAAGGGAGTCAATAATGCTGTCCATGTTGAGTATCCTAGATTTCAAACGCTGGCATTTGAGCCTAAGAAGGCAAAGGCATACTGGAATTTGAAAACAGATATACCGGTTATTGCTTGCTTGGGTAATACTCGCTATGACAAAGGAATTGATATTCTGTTGAATGCACTGAGCAAGGTAAAGGTTCCCTTCCAGTTATTGGTCGCAGGGAAGAGTGCCTATTTTGATGTAGACTTCATTCAGAAGAAGATTGCGCTCTATCGAGATAGTGTACGGTTGCATTTGGAGTATCTTAGTGATGAAGAGATGGCTTTGGCCGTTTCGGCGGCAGATTTGGTTGTATTGCCGTATCGGAAAGTCTTTGATGGTGCCAGTGGGCCAATGGTGGACGGAGTAGCACTTGGAAAAGTGATTGTTGGGCCGGATCACGGCAATCTTGGGTATACAATTAATAAGAACCATCTTGGATATACTTTTCACTCCGAAGATGAAGTCTCTCTGGCGCAGGCGATAGAGAAAGCGCTGCTAGAACCGTTTGAAAAAGACAGCGTCTACAAGGCTTATCAGCAGGCATTAAATTTGGAACATTTCCGAAAAGGCTATGAGCGGGTCTATGAGAAACTGAGATAGAAGTGAGTTGGAATCGATTTGAAAAAAATGCGTTGGTGCTAGTTGGTTGTGCCATAGCGAACTAGGGTGTCAGAAAGATTGGTGTTGCCAAAAACAATGAGTGACAATGTCTTTCGCTGATTTTATTCACTTACTTAGGATTACAGCACATCCGCCAGAAAGAAATGTTGATACATTCTCTCTGGAAATTATTTACTAGAACTAATGGAGAGGTAGCATTATGGTTTCCATGCGAAGTATATTCGCGTATTTGTGGAGTTATCCCGAGCGGGTTGTCTATTTTTTGGTTTGCTGTGTGTTGGTATTTCTTCTGGCTCTAAAAAAAAATAAGCCAGAGTTTAAAAGTATACGGAATCTCCTTGTTATACCGTCACTGGTTCTGATTGTTATGTTTCTAAACCCGGTTTCAACTCATTTTTTGGTGCCCAATGTGATGGAGACTCGCATTCTGCGCTTCTTCTGGATTGTTCCTGCCGCATTGATTATGGCATTGGTCACGGTGGAACTTGTTACAATTCCCAAAAACAAGGTCGGTAAGATACTGGCAGGAGGCATTGTACTAGGTGTTTTTGCAGCACAGATTAATAGATTTAGCAATCTTCGTTCTTTAAGGGAAAAAGAAACACCAAACTGGTATAAGATACCGGCATCCGTGATAGAACTTACGGATGATATCATGGCAGATGATTCAATAGAGCAAAAAGTCGCGATACTACCTCACCCGTTAAACCTTTGGGTGCGCCAGTATCGAGCAGAGGTGCAGCTACCGTTTTCTTGGAATGACACGGATGAATACTTTCCCAAGGTGGATGAGTTATATGACTTTATGAACGGCCTAGAGCCTTTTGATGTAACAGAATTTGGTGCTGTTCTGGAGGATACCCCTTGTAACTATGTAGTCCTTCCGGAAAGTTGGATTCAGGGAAGCGACCTGCATAGCTATGGGTTTGAAGAACTTGCTCGTGTGAATATGGGGGCACCGGAGGATGTTGGTGTCTACGATAGAGAATACATTCTCTATCATCGTAAGGAGGCGGTAAAGTGACGGTTCTGCGCTGCGGGATAGTTCTTTTCATTGTACTTGTACTGTCCCCTTTGGGGATAGGGCAACTTATTACATCTGGCCGAGCAAGAGCTGTAACATGGGCAGCAGGGTTTGGATTGAGTACGGCGGTTTTTGAAATATTGTGCCTTGTTTTCCATGGGATGCTGTGGAGTTTGCGTCTTATGGTTGCAATTTGGTGTATAATATGCGCAGTGTTGATGCTTCTGGGCTTTATAAAGGTGACGAAAGCAGGACAGTTGCATAAACCAAAGTTGGTTCTAAGAGCAAGGAGTTGTACAGAATGGCTTCTACTTGCTATGGTAGTGTTGATTACGGTGCTACTGACAGGGTGCACTGTTTTCGGTACGATTTATATAAACTGGGATGATCAAACCTACTGTGCTACAGCGGTAAGCTCCCTATTAACAGATACTGTAAACAGAGGAAGCATAGAAGCTGGAAAACTTGTGCCAGCTTTTATTTATGATAAGCAGTATTCACTCCCCAACTGGCCGATCTACAACGCGATGTTGGCCCTGTTGATGGGGGTGCATCCAGCTATTGTCTATAGGACGATTCTGCCTTTATTTGAGATTCCATTGGCAATGCTAGTTTTGGGGCTGTTTGCAAGGTGCTTTTGGAAAGATAATCGCGAAAAAATATTACTTACAGTTTTATTCGCTCAAATGCTGATCCTGATGACTGCAGAAAACATGCCCGGCACCAGCGCAGAGTGGTGGCTTGTGGTGAATTGCTGGACGGGAAAATCGTTGGCAGGAAGCATTGTGATTCCGCTAGTGCTTTTGCTTCTTGTGCAGTTGGAAGAACCCGTCGATGCCATACTAAGGCAAGATATTTTTGCGGCACTTATTGCGGTTTGTTGGGGAAGTTGTTTGATTTCTGGAACATTGTTTATAATGATTCCAGTAGAGGTGGGAATTTGGGGTGGCTTATATGTCTTGCGGACAAAGCGATGGCAGGAACTGCCGCTGCTTATAGTGGCGGCAGTTCCTGCGGGCTGTTGTATGTTGTATCAGTTTTTATAACATTGTGAAAATTACGAAGAGTATATGCAAACGATTGCGTGGTTCAGACAATCCCACGCTTACTGAATGATGTTGGCTATGCATATTTGTTAGTATGATCAGATGGGGGTCTGCGAATGTTGCAAAGAAAACCCCTGATAGTTGCCGGAGCTAATTAGCTCCGGCTTTTTTTCATCTGAGGGTCCTTAAATCATCATGCAATCTATGTTTGAATAAAAATCACCTATTACTTTGCATATTCTATTTGATACATTGCTGTCAACATATGCCAAGTTGCGCCCGCTTTCTATTGCTCTAGCAAATGCAACAAGTTCATAACGAATACCTTCACCATCCAGTTGATAGAAATATCTCTTGTTCAGTGAAGCGTCTTCATAACGAATCTCAAAATAGTCTGTTTTCCACCATGGGGCGGGGACATAAATATATCCTTTTGTTCCTGAAATAATTAGTGCACCTTCTGATTTGACGCCTTTTGCAACTGTTGCAGACGCAACTGCGTGATCATAAAGGAAGGTGATTTTTGTAAACTGGTCATGACCTTCATCGTCAATATGGGAAACAATATTCTTGGATTTGTAGTCATTCCCCAAGATGTTGAATATCGGAAGCATTGCCGTGGGGCCCCAATCGCAAATGCTATCCCACGCATCCTCTGCAATCGATCGTAGACTAGTACAGGTAGCGTCAACAGAATAGATTTCACCGATTTTTCCTTCTTTTGCCAACAAGAGCAATCGTGAATATGCGGTGGCGTAAGCAGTTTTGAGCGCATCCATCAAAACACAGCACATTTTCTCCGCTAATAGAAAGAGTTCTTGGCTTTGTTGCTCGGTTAATGCAACAGGCGGTTCACATAAGACATGTTTTCCACATTCTAGTGCTTTCTTGATCTGATCATAGTGGTGTTCAGGTGTGGAAACAATATAGACTGCATCTACTTTTTCGAGTAGTGTGTCATAACTGGCAGTTATAAATGGGATCTCTTCGAAATACTTGGGGTCACTTGAACAAACACCAGTAATCTCCAATCCATTTACAAACTGAGACTCCTGAATATACTTTTTTGCAATATGAGAGTCTCCAATTATTCCCAACCGGACTTTGCGTTCCTCCGAGCGGATTTCGGAACTAGAAACACCTTCTGTACGTTCCAAGTATACTACTTTGCAGTATTCTTTCAAGTAATCAAATTTTCCGGCCCAATCCGAGCCAACGGTAAAAATGTCTACGCTATATCTGCGAATATCATCAATTTTTTGCCCCTCGTATTCTTCGACGATGATTTTATCCGCAAGACTAGTAGCACGTACTGCCTCAATGCGCTCCATTAAGGACTGCTGTACATTGATTTTGCCTCTTGTCTTATCGAAATCATCGGCTGTTACACCGACAATTAAATAATCACCGAGTTCTTTTGCTCTTTTAAGCAATCGAATATGTCCATAATGGAGCAAGTCAAATGTTCCATATGTTATAACTTTAGTCATATAGCACTCATTTAGCTTTCTTATTTGTCTATTTTTAACAATGAATCCATAAATCGTTCCATATACTGTTTTTCACCGATAGAAACTCTCAAACAATTTCCAAACTCACCAACATTAGGATATTCTTTAATGAGTATTTTCATTTCATTTTTCATTCGATCAACTATGCGTCCTGCATTGGTCTTTGGTTCGATGAACAAGAAATTCCCGGCTTCTCCTTTGTGTCGATATCCATTTGCATCCAAACTGTTCAATAAATAAGTTCTTCCTTCGTTAAATTTGGCTATCAAGCCGTCAACCATCCCGGGTGTTGTGATGATTTTCTCTGCAAATAGCAGGGCGAAAGCGTTTGTATTATGTGGCGTGCAAAATTTCTGAACAAATTTGATGTCTTCTGGATTCCCTACTACATATCCTAAGCGGCAACCAGCCATTGAAAAGAGCTTAGAAAATGTTCTAGTGACGAGGACTCTTCTATTACCCAGAGCATACTTTATGAACGTCTTAGGGTAGAAATAATGATATGCTTCATCAATCAGAAGTGTGATTTCTTTCTCTTGGCAGGTCTTGAATAACCTTTCGAATTCTTCGTCAGTATAAACATTTCCCATAGGATTGTTGGGATTCAGAAGAATAAGCATCTGCGTATCATCGGTTAGCTCTCGCTCGATGTTATCAATACTAATAGTTAAATCGTCATTGTACGGAACTTTCACAAAATTCCTGCCATACATTTCTGAGTATATCTGGAACATGAAATATGAGGGTACAACGCCTACAATTCTGCCATTAGGAGCTGTAAATGCTTGTATCACATAACGAATAGCTTCTGCTGAACCGTTTGTAATACAAATATTAGAGATATCTGTTCCAATATAATCTGCCAACACCTGTGTGAAGTGCAGTGTTTCTGGGTACTGTGCTATCATCTGTGGAGTGACTTCGGTTAAAACCGTTTCAACAAACTCTTGGGGCAACCCGCCTGGATTTTCATTTAAATCCAAGCGAAGATATCCTTTTCTTTCATTTTGGTCAAAGATTCTAACTAAGTTTTCTATATTGTGATTTAGGTAGTACATTTTGCGTTCCTCCAATTCAAGCGCGGTTGCTTTGTTGTTGGTTCGTTACAGAACCAAGAAAGAGATGATCTTCCCTTTCGCCAAAAGCGCAAAAAATAAAATTGCGTTTAGGTTTAATATATACATAACTTTTACACCATCTGCGTGATTTAATAACATTTGCTTTAAAACTTGGATTTCAGACTTCAATCTCGTTGCGCGAGGTGCTTGGTATAATCCCAAGCGCCGACACAGAAAATGAAGTGTACTGACTACCAGAATGAAAGCAATGCATTATTAAATTCTACTGTAATAGGGGGGCATGCTGTAGCGGTACTTGTGCCCACAAGGCGGGAGTTGTGCAGTAATGTAAAATCATTTATGAGGACATATACAAAATTCCTATTATTTCTATGATACCATGAATCTTGTGCTCTTACAAGAAAAACTCATTCAGAAAAGCTCAGAGCCAAAGTTGCGGAGGAAGAGGCCGCCGAAATGTTCCACAAGATGGATGCCGAAATTAACAAGTTGTTACGGCGCATTGATCTTTTGGAAGATCTATTGCAAAGAAACGGTATCCCTGTACCTGAACGGCTTTTGTATAAGCAGATTGCCTCTCTCGCAGTCATTTTGTCAGAAGAAACAATTGCGAAATATCCCGCCAGGCAGAGTTCTTTCTCGATTTCCGAAGCGTTTTCTTCAGCTAATTTTAGCGTCACACCGTCTTTCTCGTAATGCGGATAGAAGTGACGCTCTATTTCCGGGCCGAAAGGATTACATCTTTTCCCTACGCAGACATTCAAATATCCTTTAAGACGCTTATTTTCTGCTTAAGTTCCTGTTTTTCGCTATAAGCACGGCCATCGCTGTAGTAAATATGGAGATGCCGCCGCCTTTCCTCGTTGTTGAAGAGCTTCGTTTCCATGGTAATGCCATAGAGATCATACTGCTCAATGTGTTTTGCTCGACTGCTTTCAAAAGTCCCTCTGTGATCCAGAACAGTGCTGCGAACAATCAGGCGGGTGTTTCATTCCGCAGGAATGTGAAAGTTATAGGCTCAGCGTTTCTACCCATGCAGAAAAATCGGCTTTGCTGGAATAGGAGTTGAACACCTTACCATGCAATAACTTTGCACCGGGGCAGCTCGGCGCAAGTTTTTCATTAGTCTTACCCATGCCGCTGCCGCCGGAGGTGGCAAAGGGGATGATGGTCTTACCTTTTAAGTTGTAGCTTTCCAGAAATGTATTGATAATGGTGGGAGCAACATACCACCAGATAGGGAATCCGACGAAAATAGTATCATACTCGTCCATGTTATCACATTTGGCAGCAATAGCAGGGCGAGAGGTTAGGTCGCTCATTTCGATGGTACTGCGGGCCTTCTTGTCCATCCAATTCAGATCGGCCTTGGTGTACGGAACTTCTGGCTGAATCTCAAAAATATCTGCACCGATGGCATCTGCCAGATTTTCGGCAACCTTTGCGGTGACGCCGCTGGCAGAAAAGTAGGCGACAAGTCTTTTGCTCATGTCAATGCACTCCCTCTTGATGATTCTGTATAGGATAAGTATAGCACGGTAGGAAAGCAGCATCAAGCGGTTGCCCATGTTATAACATCAACAGCAATGTAATAACATGGATAACTTAAAACATGAAAAACCTTAGTGGTGAGTTTACGGCTTATTTTAAGGCAATACCGCATAATTCTAAGTGCCGATACGGCGAGCGAGGTGCGGCAG
>ERZ779852.1218-NODE-1218-length-25259-cov-6.637280_pt1 | contig 25259 bp, 18 predicted proteins | sample MGYA00511559_ERZ779852 | MGnify/ENA primary metagenome ERZ779852 (study PRJEB29588, sample SAMEA2157977) | human gut metagenome | biome: human gut; feature: human-associated habitat; material: faeces | place: Denmark | collected 2008/2010 ...
CTACGGCACAATAACGCAATTCAAATGTAAAAATAATTTTGAACACCTACTTAAATTGAAATACTTTGTCATTTACTTTTGCGAAAAACCTTAACAATTTCTTTTTTGTATCAGTGAAATTATTCTTATGTTTCACTTATTAGTTAATTTGCGCTATTTTGATAAAAATATTAGACTAAAGTTTAGGATTTTAATCAAAGAATCTCTATATTTGCCACTATCTAATATAACAAGAAAAAGTATATAGAATAATAAAGTTAAAATCATTAAAACCAAGGAAAGCCGGCCTGAGATGAATTTTCCGAGGTTTGCAACTATTGTTAACTCAAATCAGTACATAGTTAGGAGATAATAATTAAAAGCCACTCAATGCCTAAGTAGCAAACGAGTATAGGTTAGCATACAAATGCAGAAACTGATTCGTGAAGTTCTATAATGATATCGGCCAAACGATGAAACCCACAAATGACAAAATAGATCGGTTGGACAAGAACGGTAGATAGAAACAAGGCGGATAGTTCACTGCCATCTCCAATAAATAAAATAAAGCAGAAGGCTATTGATTAAAGATTTCGGAAAGCCCCAAGCAGTGACTATATAAATATATATTGAGCCCCCTTCTATGGAAATAAATGAAGAAGAATTCCTGATTATTCCAGAATGGGATTCGATGGTGGAAAACGATTTATGCAAATCGTATATGCCAGTCAATTCAATTTTGGGATTTGAAGGTTTTAGGGTGGTATCTTTGGAAGCAGGCGAAGTGTTATCTGATTGCATAGGCAATGCCGTTCATTTGCTATTTATGGTTGAAGGTTCGGCAAAGGTGGATAAGAACGGAGCACCCGGTTATTTGCAAAGTGTGGATATGTGTTTAATTTCATTCAACGAGGATTGCCGGATTATATGCGACCGCAAATGCAAATTGCTGCATTTTTCATTTTATTCGCTGCCCGATGTGATTTATACTTATCTCCGCAATTTAAGCGAAGAGTACCCACCGACGCACTTTTATCCGAATGATCATTTGGAACAGAACCATTTAATTCGGAGTTACGTACAGAGTATCATAGCCGCATTGGAAAGTGAGAACAGCATGCTGTTAACCAATCGATACCAGAAACTGAAAGCATACGAATTGTTTCATTTGCTTTTCAGTTTGTACGACAAATCCAGTTTGGTCAATTTTTTTGCCAAGTTACTGGATTACAAAACAGACTTCCGCGAGTTTTTATTTCAAAATTGCGATCGGGTAAAGTCTGTCAACGAATTGATATAGCTTTCCGGCTTAAGCCGAACCAAGTTCTATCGTTGTTTTAACCGCGAGATGGGCATTTCGGTTCATCGCTGGATACAGCTTCAAAAAGCACGTGCCATACGTGATGCCGCTTCCGAGCCGGAAATGACTGTAAGTGATTTGCGCGCGCGATTCGATTTCATATCCCCCGGAAATTTTGTCCGCTACTGTCGCAATTACTTTGGTTGCACCCCCTCGCAGCTCATACGGCGCTGCAACATGGGCAAGCCCGTTCCCATTGTAGGGTAAAGGCTGTTCAGTGGGTATATGAAGTATGAGTTCCGTCCGCCCCAAAAACAAAAGGCAAGTAGGCCCTTTCATTTGAAAAAGGGTCCTTGCCGCCTTTTCAAATTCCATGTTGAACACTTAAGCACAATCTTCAATCGCTAAGCATGGTTTGTAGTGTGTTTTAACCGCAGCTTCAACCATCACTTTAGACCCCTTATGGAAAACAGCCGCAAATCCGATGTTACCATTCGGAATTTTGCAACAGAGATTGAAATTCAGACAGAAAGATAACCACTGACGAGAGAAAAAATAATCGGAAACGAGGTGACATTCGTTCCGGCTATATACAGAAGTCGTCTAAACTTTTCTGACGAAGATTTGATTTGGCGATTTATCTCTTCTAAATTCAATCTTCACCTTCCTTTTTGGCCGTTTTTTTGACCTTTCATCGGTCGTGTAGCTCGCTACACTCCTTCTTCAAGGCCCAAAAACGCCTCAAAAATTAAGGCAAATCTTGAATTTCATAAAAGTTCAGACGACTTCACAGAGAGAAAATGGGCAAAGCCCCAATAGTTGATAACGAGATACCGGCTCTGCTGGTGCGAACGAGATAAAAGTAGGAAGATATGAAAAAAATAGTTCTCGGTATTCTCCTTGCCTTTTGCTGGTGTACTGGCACTGTAAATGCGCAGGATATAGCAGCCAAAACCAATTTGCTGTATTGGTCGACAACAACACCCAACTTAGGCTTAGAATTTGGGGTGGGTAAACGTGCAACTCTAAACCTTACAGGAGCTTATAACCCTTGGACACTGAACAAGGATACGAATAAAAAAATACGCCATTGGCTGGTTATGCCGGAATTTCGTTACTGGCTTTGTGAACGCTTCAATGGTCATTTCTTTGGTTTGCACAGCGGTTATGCCTTTTATAACATTAGCGGTGTGAGGGTGCTTTTTCAAGACAAATCGACGAAGCAACATCGCTATCAGGGTTGGGCTACGGGAGCCGGTATTACCTATGGCTATTCGTGGCTTTTGGGCAAACGATGGAACCTCGAAGCTACAGTAGGTTTGGGCTATATTTATTCGAAATACGATAAGTACGAATGCGCCACCTGTGGCAAGTTCAAGGGTAATCGGGATAAACACTACTTCGGTCCGACGAAAGTGGGTATTTCCCTGATATACATAATCAAATAATACTGAAATGGCTATGAAACGCATATACCCCCTATTATTGTTGATGCTGGCATGCAACCCTGTCGGATTATATGCCGAGAACGAAACAGGTTATCTTTCGTCAATCGATATTCGTCAGGGAAATGTACTAAAGCAGAATCGCACAGTCGCACTGAAAATGTCAGTGGATTTGAGCAAGACACGAATCCGTACACAGCACACGGTGGCACTGACGCCAGTACTCGTGTCGGCCGACGGAACTCGCGAAGTGGCCTTTCCACCCATTGTGATTGATGGTAAAACCCGTCACAAGGTTTACTTGCGCGCACAACGTCTTGAAAGCGTTGACCTTCCTCCTTTTCATAATGATGAGGCACAGGTTATCATACGTCAGAGCCGAAAAAACCAACAATACGACTATGAGGCTAACGTGCCTTATGAGCGGTGGATGCTCAACGGACGCATTGAAATGCGCGAAGAAGTGCATGGCTGCACGAATTGCGGCAAGGGACAGTCAGAAAAAGACTTGCTGACAGATGTGTTGCCGGCTTATACGCCCAATTATCGTCTGGGTGCCATTGCTCCGGAACCCGAACCGGTGAAGGTGCGCGCTGAAACGCGTTCGGCACGTTTGCAGTTCCGCGTAGACAGTTACAACATACGTACTGACTTCAGGAATAACCGCGCAGAACTCGATTCGGTAATGAGTTCTATCAACCTGGTGGTGAGCAATCCTGACATCAAGATTACCGATATCTACATCACCGGTTATGCTTCGCCCGAAGCCAGTATTCCCTATAACTATACGTTGTCGAAAAATCGTGCTCAGGCATTGGCGCAGTACATCACGCATCACGATGCTATTTCGGCTGAAATGCTCCACGTTGATTCGAAAGGCGAGGATTGGGATGGATTTGTGCAGGCACTGGCCGATTTTCCGAAGCTGAAGGGGCGCGATAAGATTTATGAAATCATTAAGCGTTATCCCGACAATCACGACCTTTGCGAACAGCAAATCAAAAAGCAGGTTGGCGCTGACACTTACACCCGATTGCTCAACGAAGTGTATCCGCGCTTGCGCCGTACGGATTACCGCATTGAGTATAACGTGCTCAACTTCAACTTGGAAGAAGCGCGCCGCATGGTTAATGAACGCCCCGACTTGCTGAGCCTTTCGGAAATGTACAAGGTGGCTGGCTCGTACGAAAAGGGTTCGGCTGACTATAATAAGGTGATGGCTACCGCCATCCGCTATTTCCCGAATTCGCCAGCTGCACTCAACGACAATGCCCTCAATGCCATGGAGCAAAAGGACTATGCTACTGCGGTGAGGTTGCTCGAAAAATCGTCTGTCACGAACCAAAATGCAGAACTGCTGAGTACACTCGGTGTGGCATACGCCGGGGTGGGCGAGTACGAGAAAGCTGAGGCTGCTTTCCGTCGTGCATCGGACATGGGTTTGACGAATGCCAAACACAACCTTGAGGAAGTGACGAAGGTGATTGATCAGTTATAAAGAAGAAAGACATATAATTACAAACTTCATCATAGAGAAACAAACTTCTGCAATGAGTGGACGAAAGGGTGCGGCAATGCACTGAGCCGCCTCTTTCTCACTCGGTGGAAAAAACATCAGTTCCGGGTTACTGCCTGCTGCCGCTGCTTTTTGTGGACAGTCAGAAAAAGGAACTGCAGATGAATAAATCCAAACAGACAAAACAGACAAATACAAACGAAAATTACGAAAAAACAAACTTTTTACTAACAATTAAATTTTAAATCTATGAAGTTCAACAAATTCTTTATGCTGGCCGTGGCTGGTTTGGCCATGACTGCATGCAGCAGCGACGAAGAGGTGGGTAACAACCTTTCTGGCAATGGTGTGGTTGAGGTGAAGATTGCCGCTCCGCAGTTACGTGCACTTGTTGACGCAACTCCGGGAACAAACGGAGCTCCGGTAAAGGTTGAAGGTCAGATTACCGTGAAGCTCACTGCAACCAAAGGTACTGCAGAAAAAACTGTCGAGATTAAAAACGGAGTTGTTCAGCCTGTGAAGTTCTATGATGTACAAGGTCCGTCTAAAGTTGAGGCTTGGGTGAATGGTGGTAATACAAATGGTACCGGTCAAACAAATATCGATGCACAAGCCATGCAGGTACTTCCTAAAAACATTCCGGCTTATGGTAGTAGCAGCACAATAAACTTAACAGGAAAAACAGAAACTTCTGATGGTAAGAAATATGAAATGTATGGTGCTACTGTACAGATGAATATTCCTGTAGCTCGTTTGGAAATTTCGGGCATTAAGCATGTTCATGCATCGGAGGCTAAGGGTTGTAAATACAAGGAACTTAGTATTGACGGAATTTATCTGGATAAGGTATCTCCGACTTTAGGTGTATCTGCGGTAGACTACTCCTGGCCTGCTGTTGAAGGTGGTGCACATCTTCCGATTCTTAGAGAAGAAATTACAACGAATACGAATTTCTTAATGCCTAATGGTATTTGGCCGGAAGCTTCAAAGGCTTATGCATTCAACTTCTATCCCAATAAGAATCAGCAACCTATTGTGAAGATTTACTTTGCTAAAGCTACGGCTTCTGATGAAGCGAATCCTGTTAGCCAACCCCGTTATGCTGTAATCAAGAGTTACAACAATGATCCTCAATTCAAGTTTGAAGCACAAAAAATTTACCGCATTACTGCAGTTAACTTGGACGACAAAAACATCATAGGTGACGAAGAAGGTAACACGTTATATGGTGTAGACGTTACTGTAACAGAAGCTCAGTGGTCTGTTGTAGACATTACTGGTGAATGGCAAGAACAATAATGATAAATTCTTTTTCTGTTATATCTTCTTCATGTAATGCAAGAGTAAAACAGAATTATTAAATAAAGCGAGCGGTCGGGTTTCATCCCGAAAGAATTTTTTAGCGATGAGCTCGACCGCTTTTATTTATCTCCCTCCACTTTCCAACGGAGTGGCAATGCACCTTGAGAATCCATCAACACGATATGAAGACAATGAAACTGATACAAAATATAATGGGCTTGATGTTGGTGCCTGCTTTGTTCACCAGCTGCGTCAAGGAGGACATGGATGATTGTATGAACGTCGCAGTCTGTTTCCAATACAATGCTGATGGACAAGACAATGTGCTGCAAAACTATATCCATGACATCGACCTTTACGTCTTTGCCCAAAATGGAAGTATGCACAGCCGCATACCCATCGGCAAGGAATACTTAACGAACGAGGCCAAGTTCAAAGAACTGCAGCTCCCAGCCGGCAAATACAGCCTGGTGGCAGTGGCCAATGCCTACGACCGTACAGAAGTGAAGTCGGCCGGTGGCAACTTGGAGCATACCTTTATTCAGCATCCACAGTGGCAAAGCGAAACTGTGCTCCCCGGACAAGACGAAAACTACTTGGGACGCTGCGAATTTCAGGTGCCCGGTTATCACACCTTGCAAAAAGATACCATCCAACTTTTCAGCGCACACCTCGACGCTTATGTAGAAGTGCACGGCCTACAACCGCCCCTTCGCAGCGATGAGGCTGCAAGCACGGGATACCGCATTTCTATTGTCAATGCCAATGCACAAACCAACTTACTGAATCAAGTGCAGCCCGGACAATGGGCTACTGTGGCGCAGGAACTGCACTTTGATGCTGAAACCCAAACTTATAAAACCTCGGGTCTTATCCTTTTCCGTATGGACAACAAGGGCTGCATTGACGAATCACTTTGCCGCCATGAAATCCGATTGGAAGATGGCAACGGCAAACTCATTACTTCGTTTCCGCTCAGTGAGTATCTGAAGGAGAATGCCAAATACATTGATGTGACGAAGCAGGAGGCTTACCTGCCGATTAGCATCAAATTCACTCCGGTAGGGGTTACTATCGAAGTGCCTTCGTGGTATATCGAAGACATTACGCCGGATTGGACTTAATATTGAAAAATCAAAAAGGAGAATCTTATGAAGAAGAACCTGTCACCCCATATATCGCCTGCATGGCACTTCCCGACAGCTCTTTTGTCCCTGCTCCTTATGCTCTTCGTCCCCCTTGGCTGTGCCGACGATGATGAAGCAGAATCGGGACGAGCTACGGTGAAGATGATTTTCACCACGCGAGCCAGCGCACAAGCCGATGGACAGACACAACTGGCCGATCGGGAGCGCATGAAAACCTTGCGCGTGATTATGCAAAATGCTCAAACGGGAAAAATCCTGTACAATGTGTTCTACGATAACTTGCAGAACGTGACCCAAAAGGTCATTACGTTTCAGGATGTGCCGGTTGAAGAAAACGGTACGGATTTTAATTTCTATGCCATAGCCAATGAAGCCAGTTTTCTTAAATCCGGAGAATTGCTGGAGGGTAATGACATAAATTTAGAGAATCTTTATAATCGAGTCATTGACATTGATTTTAACGATCAAGAAAATGCAGATTTGCCTTTGCCTCAGGCTATGATGAATCAAACACGCATTCAGCCGATTAAGGCAACGCAGACACACACCATTCAGTTGGAATACCCCGTGGCCAAGGTTTGTGTGCATTTCACCAATGAAATCGAGGCAGAACAAATGGTTCGCAACATTATAATACCTGGCTTAGTGGCAGCGGCAGGTGGTAAGTTGTTTCCACAGAAAAGTAATGCTGCTGCGAAAGAAATTCCACCTATTGTTGGATCGGATGCATCGGATATCAGTTTTGCGCCTAATCCATTGGCAGTATCGGCAGGAAAGTATGGAGGACCGCTCGGCACAGGCGAAGTAACTCCGCTTTACGTTTATCCGGCGCAGCACAGCGAAAAAAAGTATCAACTGACCGCAAATTGGCCCGATGAAACTGCCGAAAAGTCGGTAAACTTGAATGCTAACGGCAGTTTGAACGAAGGCATTCGTCGCGGTATGCAGCTGAACATCGGCATCGCATTGAAGTATGGCGTTATGCAGTTGAGCGGTCTTACGGTAACGGTGGATAATTGGAATACAGCAACGCCCATTTATCCTGAATTTCAGTAAACGAAGGACTATCTTCTGCGCATAAGGCTTAAGGCCAACCCCAAGACACCTTGTTTTTTAAAAAAAGAAGTGCAACTTAAATCAATGAAACCATGAATCCGGACATCACAAAATATAGGCTATTTAGGGTGGTTACAGTGTTTGGCTGCAGCCTGCTGCCTTTCAGCTGTGTGCAGGACGACGATGTGGCTTGTAACTCGGAAAGCGAAGAGGGCAATGTGTCCTTGCAAATGAAGGTAGATGCAGCAGGTGACAATAATGGAACTATACCTACTGATGATGAAGCAAAAATTCATAGCCTCCGCGTATATGCCTTTGCCGACATACCGGCCGACCATGCCGATGCCGACAAGGACGGCAGACTGGTAGGGTATTATTACACCGACAAACCTGCAGCTACCACTTCGCTCACTTTCGAAATGGACATCACGTTCTATCAGAAAGGCACGCAGCAGGTAAACTTCTATATGGTGGCAAACGAGGGTGCTATGTCGACACCGGGTGTTAGCAAGCCGTTTACTCAAAACACCACCGAACAGGAACTGAAGGATTATTTCTTTACGCAGCTTGAAGGTCCTGTCAGCAGCAAGGGTTTGCCCATGTATCATCAGTCGTCGGTTGCATTGAATAAAGCCGGTAGCACTTCTGTTCCAGCTTTCAACCTGCAACGCCCCATCGGCAAACTCGAAGTGTTTGCCGCAAAACCCGTTGGCGAAATGAGTGAACTGAAAATTAAGGGACTTACCCTGTTGGAGTCGGGCACCCGGGCTCGCAATTACCTCATGCTGCAGACGCCCGACGTTCTTAAGGGTATTACCTCCATTTCAGGTGATTTTCAGATACCCGTGAAGGCTGACGTCGTGATTGGCAACATGAAAGATGACAATAAAAAAGAACCTGGTAATTTCACCGCGTTTCAGAAATCTCCGGCCTACCTTTTTGAAAATCCATGGGGTAGTGCGTCATGGAATACCCAAGGCGATGAAAAGGGAAACGTGCTGCAAATAGATTATGCGTACGACGGTGATGTGCGTACGGGCCTTGTTTATCTGCCCCCCATTAAAAGAAATAATTACTACACCATTTATTGCTTGTTCCACAACGAAGGTAAGATTACTGTAAGTTGTCAGGTGCTCCCATGGAACCTCACAAAATACGATGATATAGTGTTCGACTACCCGACTTATTCTAATCCGATTACACCTTCAGATTGGACAGGTGATCCGGAAACAGCTCAATTTTTGCCCCCCACGGTGTATTACTCCGGTGACGATAATTGGAACGGTAGCTATTCGTTCAAGTTCTCAATGATGGGTTCGAAAGGACAGCACTGGAAACCCACTTTTTATTATGGTGCGGACACCACTCCCGAAGATTATAAGGTGAGTGTATGGCAAGGAACCACTCAAATTGAAAAAGAAAAAGACGGTTACCCTGTTTCCCCTGCCCCCTACATAATTAAAGTAAAAGCTACAAAGCCGGAAAATGTAGGTAAAAATGTAAGTTTGGGAATCAGTTACCAACCGGCGTGGGGTGGTCCAGCCCAGTTGCTGCTCATTAACGGACGGACCGGTGCCTTAAAATGGGAAAAAAGCGAGTATGCAGAACTCATCAAGATAGTACAGATTGAACAACCCACTACTAAATAATGGAATAATTATGAAACAGTTATTATATCGTTTGTTATTCGGTTGTATGACCCTGCTGCTATTGGCTGCGTGCGAGGCCGACAACGCTCCATTTGAGAACAATGCAGATGGCAGTAACTGTATTATTCTCAATTTGGAAGCATCGTCTGTGCCTGTACGTGCAACTGTTGAAGGCAACGACAAAGAAAATGCCGTTGACCATATTGATGTGTTTGTATTCAAAACCGACGAAACGCTCTTTCATTACGAACGCTTGCAGCTGACGGCAGCCAATGCCGGCAAAGCCGCTCTGACGAAGAAAAGAAGCGAGTTTGATAAAGATTCGTACTATAAAGTGTACATCGTAGCCAACAGCAATCTCGACAATTTTGCCGATGTTACAAATTTAAATGACTTGAAAAGCAAATTCCAGGAAGACCAAGACATTCACCTGACCGGTTTGAGCAATCTAGAAGGAGTGCCCCAATTCTTTTTGATGGACGGCATTGCCACTATTGCCGGACAAGAGTCAGGTACGGATAATACCGTGAAACTGAACTTCGGGGAAAAGGCTGAGAATACGGAGCTGGAGGTAAACCTGAAACGTGCCGCTGCCAAGATTATTGTGCACATGAAGAAAGGGCCGCAAGTAGTATTCAGTGAAACTCCCGGACAGGACAATGCGGAATATTACATGCGCAATCTGCCTTATGCTTCAACCGTGCTGAGTGGAGTAGGAAAAAAAGACATACTTGAAACCTCGTTGCCCATCAGAACCGAATACTTTGCGTGGGGAACCGATGAAATTACCGTAACGGCCTATGCTTACGAACATGAATGGGAGGATGCAAGTACCCTGCAAAAGGAACTGCGCCTTATCGTGAATATTCCTTTAACTTATACGCCCGAAGGCACGTCTGAGTCGCAGAAAAAACGTGAAAGTTATTATCAGATTTCGGTAAGCCGCGACAAAAAGCTGGATCGCAACACCTGTTACGAAACAACGGTACTCATCAATGCACCCGGCGGTAGCAACCCGTCTGAACCCTTGGAGTTGGAATCCATCAAATATACGGTGAGCGATTGGGTTGAAAAAATCATCAATGTCGGCGGTGATAAAGACCGTCTGGCTTATTTGACTCTGAATGAGTACGCTATGGAGATGCATAACATAGTTGAAGACAACACGACCCTGGAGTTTGCTTCTTCGTCGAAGGTAAAGGCTACTATTGACAGCGTTTATTACATCGACAAGTACGGAGAGATACAGGAGTTGAAAATTATCAACGAAAGACAAGATCCGGACGAATGGGGCGAAAATAGTGGAAGTAACTATAGGCCTAATTGGATAAATCGTTGTACCATCCGGATTACTCCAGATGAAAACATCACCGGTAAAATCGATGTCTATGGCACAGTCCCCGAAAACAACGCTGTAAGATTCGTTGTATTTACAGTTACAAACGAGGACAGTATCAAGCGTCAGGTCAAGGTAGCGCAGTATCCGTTGGAATATATCACAAATGTTGTAGGTTGGTATTCTACTCGTTCTGATTTCGGGGGTACGACATACGAGAGTCCAGGAGCTAAAAGATATGTTAGTGCTTCCTATAGTAATAGGTCTCAAACTTGGATCTACAGCAAGAATTCGGAAGGATTTTTTCGTGCCAAGTATGTCAACAGAAATAGTAATGGAACTTCAGATATCAAATATTATACGTGGACTAAATATGGTTACAATACTAATACAGTCCAAGATGGAGGCTCTTCTACAAATTCAAATTCCCGGATGTACCATGTTCAAATAACGGCATCTTCAGGAACTTATACGTTAGGCAAGCCTCGTATTACCACAGAAGGTATTACAGATCCGGGAAATGATAATGCAAAATTGGTTTCACCTTCATTTATGATTGCATCGCAGTTAGGAGCTGTTTCTAGTAACTATTTGAATTCTAATTATAATGAAGGAATTAACATGGCTGCGAGTCATTGCAAAGAGTATGTGGAGGTAGCAAAAGATGGAACCAAGTATGACGACTGGCGGTTGCCAACAAAAGCGGAAATTGAGATTATCGCTAAATTTCAAAGAGTTCCGGGATCTGCTGTAGATGTGGTACTTGGTGGACGCAATTATTATAGCGCAAGTGAGATTGTCAATCTAGGACAAGGAAATACCGGTACATACCTCCGCTGCATCCGCGACGCTTACGATACTAAAAAATAAATGGAGGACACCTATATGAATAAGACAATGATAAGATTATTGATGCGTTCGATTGGGGTTCTGGCCTCAGCCCTGTTGCTGTTGGTTGCTTGCCAGCAAGACGAGTTGGGCATTGATTCGCAACCCGTTAAGGATGGCTATGTGTCGCTCCATTTCAACACCAATGTGCCCGCGATGGAAGTGGTTCAGACACGTGCCGTAGACCTCGATGGCGGTGGCGTACAGAATATGACCCTCTTCTGCTTCGACCGTTACGGACTTTTCATTACCACGGTATCGGCAGAGCTGACCACGCAAACAGCCACCACCGGCTCCTTTACAGCCCAAGTGCCCGAACACACCCGTAGGATACACTTTGTGGCCAATCAGGTGCTGACCGATTTTGCACAAGACCAGTTTCGTAACAAGTCCGAATCCGAAGTCATGGCCTTGCTCGAAGGATCGTCCGGCCGCATGATTTACTGGGCTCGGTTTGCTTGTAAAGCGGACAATAAAGATGATGACATTGCCAAGCAGCTGGAAGCAGCCGGAAACAAGGTAACCCTGTTGCGTAACCATGCCAAAGTGTCGGTGATGAATAACCCCGAAACAAACGAACATTTCACCGTAACCGGTTTTGCTGTGTACAACACCAACGCCTTCGGTACCGTGGCGCCCTACCACCCCGATAAAGGCTTCAACTTTACGATGGACGATTGGGAAAAAGATGATTTCATCACCCTGCCCGCCAACGTAACCAAGTTGAGCGATGTGACCGACGTGACCGATGTGAATGGACGCTACATTTTTGAATGTGAGAATGGAGCAGACGACCCGGTCAGCGTGATACTGCGCGGACATAATAATAAGGGTAGTAATGAAGAATTGTATTACCGCATTATGTTGGTTGATGAAAAGGGCGAACAAATCCGTTTGCGCCGCAATCACGATTACCAGATAAACATTGAAGGTCCGCTTTCGTTCGGACAGCCTACCTTTGCAGCAGCCGTTGAAGCAGCAGCCACGAACAATGTGTGGATTTCGATTTCCGACAACGTGAATGAAGTGGAAGATGCAAACTACATTCTGAAGGTGGATCAGACCAACTACGTTATCGACGATACGCAAGTGACAGCAGGTAATGTCTATACCTTGCTGTACAGCATCAAGGGCAAGAATAATAAGACCATCGATGCAACCGAAGACAAAGCCGAGGTGAAATGGCTGGACAACTACGTGGCCCGTCAGGACATAGGCCACGACTTTACGGTTGACAGCAATGGCGAAGGTAAAGGACAAATACGCATTTCGTTCCTGCCATTAGGCAACAACGAAAAACTGGAAGGAACGCTGCTGGTGAAACACGGACGCCTGCAACGCAAAATCAAGGTAATCCTGGTGAAAAAGCAGTCGTTCGTACCGTCATGGGTAGGCACCCATGTGTATGGCGGCATGAATCAGAGCGACCCGACCCAAAAACGTTCGCACGTGACGGTGATGTTTACCGTTCCTGAAACCTGTCCCGCCGAACTATTCCCGATGAAAGTGTATCTTTCAGTAGGAGGTTTGGACATCCGTGCAGCCTCGGGCATGAACCTGACTGTGGTGCGCGAAGGCGATACCGACTGGTATAGCAGTAGTACCATTAAGCCAGAGCCCGAGTATAAGTATTTGTATGTGGTTGAAGAGCCCGGCGTGCAGCGCGTGTACTTCGAGAATATACTCTCTCAAGCAGATGGGTACATTGGCACGCTCAATATTGAAGCGGAACATTTCAAAACCATGGATCGAAATTTCACCTATTCCAACAACAAAAAGTCTATTACGGTGACAGGTCTGAAAGCCTACAATGCAACGGGCGGAGGAATAGAGGGAGTAGCAGATGACGAACTGGTGCTTTACCGTTTGGTTCCGCAGAAAAAACATGCACTTGTACAATTTGACTTGCAACTGCGAGAAAAAACCGGTGATGACTTAGCGGATGACCTGCAAGGAACTCCGTTCAATGCAAACGTCAAGGACGAGTTCCTGCTCTATTCCCAATTTCTAGATTTTTTTACCGATGAAGAAGTAGGACAAGTGGGTGAAAAAGCGTTCGATTGCATGTTCTATCCCGATAAAGCACAAACGTGGTGGCAACAGTATAATCCCAATGCAGGGCGTATGCTGATGTTTAAGCCAAGAAAAGAAATTGTCAATAATCCTCCGGATGGAACGGGTAAATATACCATTTATCTGAAAACAAATCACTCGCAAAGTGCCGAAGTAATTCGCATTGCATCCAATTACGAAACGCAAAAGCCCATTTTGAGTGAGGACGCAGGAACAGATGGAAATTATGGTGGTAATTCTTATCGAAGTGTTACCTTTGAGTTGGCCAACTACAATCCTTTCCGCTTCGGAGCCAGAGCAACGTATGGCGGAACGACTTACGGAAAAGAGCCCGACCGAGTAAGCAATCCGGCTGCAGATGTTCCCGAACTGATAACTCCCATGGAATGGACTTACGAACCAGACAAACTAGTGGACATTTCTTTTGATGTTACCAGTTTTAAAGGTTCAGATAACCAATCTGTTGACCCATTTGGCGAGGAATTTACCATCTATATTGATGCACCCATGTTGGAACTTGCAACCAATGAGGGATTGGAAGGTAAACTTAAGAAAGTACGTCCCGGACGTTTTGCCTACACCGTAGATGCCGACCGTGATAAAGAACGAAAGTATTTCTCAGGTAGTAAGGTAGTCAATACGGACCAAACGTTGGTAAATCAAGAGGGTGAACGCAAAACCTTACATTTCAAGGTAAAGAACATTGTAAGTGCCGGCGACATTGTAATTTCGTCCGACAAGAATCAAGTGGTGTTCTACAATAAGACATTCCACGTGACGAATAAACCGATTGTGGGTACCCTTCAATACTTGAGTAATCAGCCTGTGCCAAAGGGTGCTTTCGTAGCCTTTGAGCGTGCAAGCGATCGTAGCCGCATCGGTGCTATTACGGTGAACGAGAACGGACAGTATGAATTGCGCTTGCGCAAGGAATATGTTTTTAATTGGCACACCGACCCCATCGTATTCCATTACGATGCAGGTAATGGAGATACTTATACCTGCCGTGTAGACAATTTGGCTACATTGTTCAGCAACCCCAATGTGGTTCTGACTAAGCCGCAACCATAGAGAAACTTTTTACTTTAAAACTCTGGACGCTCTATCGTCCGGAGTTTTTCATCCGTTAAACCTTCTGTTATGAAAATACTTCCCCTCCTTTTGCTGACCTGCAGCTTGTGTATAGGTGTGGCTTGCTCGTCGGCCCAAAAGCCGCAGCCCGGCACTACCCGGGAATTTCGATTGCCCGAAGTGCCGGCTACACTAAAAACGCCCGAAGACCGGGCCGCTTACCTGGCACTGCATTACTGGGACCACTTCGACTTTAACGACACGTCGCTCATTTCGCGCCCCGAAATTACGGAACAGGCATTTGTGAACTTTATCAACATACTGCCTTATACCGCGCAGGCACAGCAGGCGGTGGATACACTCGTACACCGTGCCACGGCCAAAAAGGAAATGCTGGAACATTTTATGGAATTGGACAGCAAATACCTGTTTGAACCCAATTCGCCCATGCATAATGAGGAACTCCACATCCTTATGCTGAAGGCTTTGGTGAACAACGCCAGCCTGACGGAGGAGGAGAAAAGCCGTCCGCGCTTTGAACTGGAAATGGCCCTGAAAAACCGTTCGGGCGATGTGGCTGCTGATTTCACCTTTACCGGCAGGGACGGCAAACGTAAAAAACTTTCTGAGCTAAAGGCAGAATATGTGCTGATTTACTTTAATGACCCCGAATGCGACGACTGTCACCGTATGAAAGAAAGGCTCAGCCATTCGGCGGTAATCAATCAATTACTGCAGTCGGGGCGGTTAAAACTGCTCTCGGTGTGTGTGGAGGGGAAGACAGAGGGCTGGCAAACAGCTACCTTTCCATCGCAATGGATAGACAGCTACGATGACGGCCAAAAACTTACGCGCGACCGGGTGTATGACCTCAAGGCTATGCCTACGCTGTATCTGCTTGATGCCAAGAAGCGCGTAATACTTAAAGATGCCTCATTCAAACAGATTGAAGCACAACTGTCGTGATTGAAAATATCCCGAAACAAAGAGTAACCCTTGTTTCGGGATATTTTAGGTATGAACTAATATCGTTTAAATCTATTGGGGGAACAGTAGAATATCCCGATTTCATTTTTTTTCGTGCTTGAAAAATGTAAAGAAATGCCTGTGAATAAAGGGACTACGGGTTGTTTGGGGCTATTTGAAAAAATCGAGGTGCGAGATTAGGGACTAAAAAAATTTGGATTTGAACTTTTTGTGTTGTAACTTTGCAATTAACTATAAGGCTGTGTCTTGGCCCTGACGGATGAAAAAACAGATTTTTAGATTGCACTTTGGTTTTGCCGAAGTTAGTCGTCACCTTAGCCCTACAAAATAAAAGCTTTTCTTTTGTATTGCATTCGGTTTGCACTTTGGCTTCGCCGAAGTTAGTCTTCACCTCAGCCATACAAAATAAAATTAGGCTATTCTTTTGTATTGTATTCGGTTTGCACTTTGGCTTTGCCGAAGTTCGGCTTCACCTCAGCCATACAAAATAAAATTAGGCTTTTCTTTTGTATTGCATTCGGTTTGCACTAACTTTGCAGTTTGGGAAAGAAGCGAAGACGGATATTCGCATAAATAATGCACTAAAAGGCATTGCGCACGTTGACTCAGAGCAGATAAACGGGCGTTCCCATAGACAAGCATACATAAACCGGCGAAATAAAACTCGGAATGTAAATTCACCGGATGATACGTATCTAAACACCACTCATTATATTATATATCCGTAAAAATCGTTTTATAGATTATCCATGACGCATATCAAACTAAAGACAAAAAACAATTTACCACAGAATGCTTTTTCACTCGTTGCTGATTTCAATGGCGATATGAATGAACTGCTGCATACACCTTCTGATGATACATTACCCGTTCTGCCCCTGAGAAACATGATGCTCTTCCCTGGAGTGGTAGGCTCGGTAACAGTGGGACGAGAATCAAGTTTGAAGGTTGTGGAACAGTCAAAAAAACGCGAATCGCTGATTGCCGTTTTTGCACAGAAAGATAGCTCGGTTGAAGATCCGGATAAGGATGATTTATATGATGAGGGGGTGTTGGCACGCGTCATGCGTACCATTGAGGTTCCGAATGGTTCAACGGTGGCTATTCTGCAATGTTACGGACCCATTAAACTGGAGAAACTGAAGCGACGCAAACCTTTTATCCGGGCTGAAGTCAGTCCGCTCGAAGAGGTGCTTTACGATGCCGAGGATGAAGAATTCAAGGCTATGGCTGAGGCTTGCCGCGATGCGGTGGTGCGCTATCTGGATGTGAGCGAGGAAATTCGTGGCGAAGAAGCTACATTTGCCGTGCGCAACATTTCGCACCCGGTGTTCCTGATTAACTTTATCTGTACCAACATGCCGCTGGTGCAGGATGAGCGGTTTGAACTCTTGCAGATGCACGACATTAAACAGCGCGCAATGAAATTGCTGGAAATGCTTTCGCGCGAGTGTCAGCTGGCGGTGCTCAAACATAATATCGAGGCGCGTACGCGGAATGAACTCGATGAACAGCAGAAGGACTTTTTCCTGCGTCAGCAGATGAAGCAAATTCAGCGTGAATTGGGCGATGATGAAACTTCTGACACTTTCGATCTGGAGGAAAAGCTGGCCCGTCGCGTAATGCCCGATAAGGTGAAGACCGTGTTTACGCGCGAAATGGAAAAACTGCAGCGCATGAATCCGCAAATGCCCGAATACCAAACGCAACTCACTTACTTGCAGACGGTGGCCGATTTGCCTTGGGGCATTTACACGAAGGACAACTTGAACGTGAAGAATGCCGAAAAGGTGCTGAACCACGACCATTACGGCATGGAGCGGGTGAAGGAACGCATTTTGGAACATCTTTCAACTTTGCGCTTCCGCAGTCAAGACAAAGCCCCCATCCTGTGCTTGTATGGCCCTCCGGGCGTGGGTAAAACGTCGCTTGGCAAAAGCATTGCACGCGCATTGAACCGCAATTATGTGCGCATCGCGCTCGGTGGTATTCACGATGAATCGGAAATTCGCGGTCATCGTCGCACTTATATCGGTGCCATGCCCGGACGCATCATTAAAAGCATCATGAAGGCCGAATCGGCCAATCCGCTGTTTGTGCTCGACGAAATTGACAAAATGACGAACGGACAGTACAACGGTGACCCGCAGAGTGCCTTGCTCGAGGTGCTCGACCCGGAACAGAACAATGCTTTCCACGATAATTACCTCGATTTAGACTTCGACCTTTCGAAAGTGTTCTTCATTGCTACGGCAAACAGCTTGCAAAACATTCCGCAGCCGCTGCTCGACCGCATGGAACTGATTGAGGTGGAGGGCTATTTGGCTGAGGAAAAATTGGAAATTGCCCGTCGCCACTTGATTACGAAGAAGCAGAAGGAATATGACTTGGGCGATATGTCTAAATTGAAGTTCAGCCCTTCGGCTATAGACTTTATTATCGATAAATACACCCGCGAAAGCGGTGTGCGACAGCTTGAAAAGCAGATTGACAAGGTGTTCCGCAAAGTGTCGTATCTGACGGCTATGGCCGATAACGAGCAGATGCCCTTTGCCGATAAATCGCTGAAACCTGCCGACATCGAAAAACTGCTGGGTAAACCCTTGTTCAGCCGCGACAAATATCAGGGCAATCAATATGCCGGTGTGGTGACGGGATTGGCTTGGACAGCTGTTGGCGGCGAAATACTGTTTATCGAAACCAGCGTGAGCCGCTGCCGGGGCGGTAAGCTGACAATGACGGGTAACTTGGGCGATGTGATGAAGGAAAGTGCCGTGCTGGCTTTGGAATACATCAAAACCCATGCAGACTCGTTGGGCTTGGATTATCGCATTTTTGACCATTGGGGCGTACACGTTCATGTGCCCGAAGGCGCTACACCGAAGGATGGTCCCTCGGCCGGCATTACGATTGCCACTTCAATAGCTTCGGCACTGACGCAGCGCAAGGTGCGTGCCAATACGGCCATGACGGGCGAAATAACTTTGCGTGGCAAGGTGCTGCCTGTGGGCGGTATCAAGGAAAAGATATTGGCAGCCAAGCGAGCCGGCATTACCGACATTCTGATTTCTGAAGAAAACCGCAAGGATGTGGCCGATATCAACGAACGCTATGTAAAGGGACTGACTTTCCACTTTGTGCAGGACGTGAAGGATGTGCTTAGCTTTGCCCTGCTCGACGAAAAGGTGGATAACCCCATCGTTTTTACCATTCCTGACGAAAAGGCCGAAAAGCCTGCCGAACAACCCGATGATGTGGCTGTGAGGCTGATGAAGGAAAAATAATTACACCTACACTTACACGCTTATACTTTAATATGGATTTTACACTTCAGCATACCGATGCCACCAGTGCTGCGCGCGCCGGACTGATTCGTACCGACCACGGAGAAATACATACCCCTATCTTTATGCCCGTTGGTACGGTGGGCAGTGTGAAGGGCGTGCATTTACACGAAATAAAAGACGAGGTTAATGCCGAAATCATTTTGGGCAACACCTACCACTTGTATCTGCGTCCGGGACTCGACATTCTGGAACGTGCCGGCGGTTTACACAAGTTCAATGGTTTCGACCGCCCGATGCTTACCGACAGCGGCGGCTTTCAGGTGTTTTCGCTGGCCGGCATTCGAAAACTGAGCGACGAGGGTTGCGAATTTCGTTCGCACATTGACGGCAGTAAGCATTTCTTTACCCCCGAAAAGGTGATGGACATTGAGCGCACCATCGGGGCCGACATCATGATGGCCTTCGATGAGTGTCCGCCGGGAACAGCCGACTATGCCTATGCCCGCAAGAGCCTGAACCTGACGCACGGATGGATGAAACGCTGCTGGAAGCGTTTTCACGAAACCGAACCGAAATATGGTTACAGCCAGGCACTCTTCCCCATTGTGCAAGGTTGCGTTTACAAAGACTTGCGTCAGGAAAGTGCCCGCTTCATGAGCGATTTGGGTGCCGAGGGCTACGCTATTGGCGGTTTGGCCGTGGGCGAACCCGCCGAACAGATGTACGAAATGATTGAAGTGGTCAACGACATTTTGCCCACCGACCGCCCCCGTTACCTGATGGGAGTGGGTACACCGCTCAATATTCTTGAAGGCATTGAGCGTGGGGTGGATATGTTCGACTGCGTGATGCCTACGCGCAACGGTCGAAATGCTTGCCTGTTTACCGCTGAGGGCGTAATCAATATGCGCAATGCCAAGTGGGCCGACTGCTTTGAACCCGTCGACCCCATGGGACATTGCTCGGCCGACTTGCAGTATTCAAAGGCCTATTTACACCATTTGTTCAAGGCCAAGGAATTGCTGGCTATGCAGATAGCTTCGATTCACAACCTGGCCTTCTATCTGTGGTTGGTACGTGAGGCTCGTAAGCAAATTCTGAATGATAACTACGGCCCCTGGAAACGCATGATGGTCGAAAAACTGATGCGCAAACTTTAGCGTTGGTTTTATCGGAATTACCCTTCAGTTTGTTACAGCCTGTGATTTCATTGAACAACCCATAAGTGAGTTGAACACGGATGTTTAAAAAAATCTTTTCCAGAAATAAATCAGCGAACCGGCAGGCAGATGCTACAGCCGACAGTTCCGCTCAGACTCCGGAACCGGATGGTATGAACCAAACGGCACCGGCAGAGCGGACTGCCCGTCGGCGGCAACCCATCGTCGGACGCTTGGACCGCTACATCATTTACAAGTTTCTGAGTACCTACATTTTTCTGATTACCATCATCGTGGTAATTGCCGTGGTATTCGACTTTAATGAACGTATCGACAAACTTACACAAAGTCATGCACCGGTTCAGAAAATCATTTTTGATTACTATGTTAACTTTGTGCCGAACTTTGTAAACCTGTTTACACCGCTGTTCGTGTTTATTGCCGTCATTTTCTTTACCTCGAAATTGGCTGATAATTCCGAAATCATAGCGATGAAAAGCACGGGTATGAGTTTTCGCCGTTTGCTTCGCCCTTACATGATTTCGGCTGCACTGATTGCTGCCAGCAGCTTTTTGCTCGGGGCTTTCGTGATTCCGCAAAGTAATGTGGCGCGTGTAAACTTTGAAAACCGATACATTAAGAAAAAAACAGATGTAACGTCGGTCGATAATGTGCAAATGCAAGTAGACACGGGAGTGGTGGCCTATATCACCCACTTCGACAATGTGAGCAAAAGCGGATATGGATTTTCGCTCGACAAATTTGTCGATAAAAAACTCGTGTCGCACCTTACGGCACAAAGCATACAGTACGATACGTTGTCGGACCGCCGTTTCTCGTGGACACTGCGCCATTACAAAATTCGTACACTCAAAGGAATGCGCGAAAAATTGGAAAGCGGCGAAAAACTCGACACCATCATTGTCATGGAACCCCGCGACTTCTTCTATGTGCGCGGACAGCAGGAAACCATGACGATTCCTGAATTGAAAGAATTTATTGACCGCCAACGCTTGCGTGGTGCTGCAGGAATTAGTACTTTTGAAGTGGAATATCACAAACGCTTTGCCACACCCTTTGCCGCTTTCATCCTGACGCTGATTGGGGTGAGCCTTTCGTGCGAAAAGCGCAAAGGCGGTATGGGTGCCAGTATCGGTGTGGGCATTGCACTGAGTTTCACTTACATTCTGTTCCAAACGGTGTCGTCAACCTTTGCACTGAATGCCGGTTGGCCGGCCATGTTTGCCGTTTGGCTGCCCAATTTGGTGTTTGCCGTTGTGGCCTTCGTGCTTTACAAGCGTACGCCGCAGTAATGTGTTTCTAAGGATAATCCTGTCGATACATTCAGGCTTATCGGACCTTAGATGTTTATTCCTTTCATCTCCTTTTTCTGAAATATTTAAAATGACAGACCATAGCATAACCCCGGCAGACCAGGCCGCTCAGACCGAAAACAATGCCCCCGTGAACGAAACACCCCAAACCGCTTCGGCTCCGGCCGATTCGGTGGAAACGGCTGATACCGAAGCCGTGGAGGAAAAAAAAGCACCCGAGGTGTTTTTTGAGGACCTGGATTTGAGCGACGATGTGCTCGATGCACTCTACGATATGCGTTTCGAAAAATGTACGCCCGTACAGGCTGCCTGTATTCCGCACATTCTTGAACGTCGCGATGTGTTGGGTGTGGCGCAAACCGGTACAGGCAAAACGGCTGCCTATCTCTTGCCGCTGCTCACGCTGCTCGGACGCGATCCGCATCCTGCCGACGCCGTGAACTGTTTGGTAATAGCCCCTACACGCGAGTTGGCACGCCAAATCGACCAGTCGCTGCAAGGTTTTGCCTATTACACCTCGGTCAATGCCGTGGCCGTGTATGGCGGTAATGATGGCATTCGTTACGAACAGGAACGCCGTTCGCTGCAAGCCGGTGCCGACATCGTGCTGGCTACCCCCGGCCGACTGATTACCCACCTGCAGCTCGGTACACTCGACCTCAGCCGAACCACCCACCTGGTGCTTGACGAAGCCGACCGCATGCTCGATATGGGATTTGCCGACGACATCCTGACAATCGTGAAACAAATGCCCGAAAACAGACAAACCATTCTGTTCTCGGCCACGATGCCGCCCAAAATTGCCGAACTGGCCCGCACGGTGATGCACAACCCGGTTGAGGTTGAAATAGCCGTGTCAAAGCCCGCCGAAAATATTTGTCAAAGCCTTTACGTTTGTCACGAACCCGATAAGACGATTGTGCTGCGCAAAATATTCAAAGACGAACCGCCGCAGCGAGTTATCCTGTTCTGTTCGTCGAAACAGAAGGTAAAGGAACTCACCATTTTGCTGCAACGACGCGGACTCAATGCGCGCGCCATGCACTCCGACTTGCAACAAAGTGAGCGCGACGAAGTGATGCAGTTGTTCCGTGCGCAAAAAATTGATTTGCTCGTAGCTACCGACATTGTGGCACGAGGCATCGACATCGATGACATCACCATGGTAATCAATTATGATGCGCCGCACGATGCCGAGGATTACGTTCACCGCATCGGACGTACTGCCCGAGCCGGTCGTCGAGGTAAGGCCATTACGCTTATTGGCGAAAAGGACCTGTATGCCCTGGCTAACATCGAACGAACGCTTAAAATCAAAATCCCGCGTGCCGAACTGCCTGAAGGTGTGCGTAAACCCTCTGAAGAACCCCGTAAGGGAAATCAACCACGCGGACAGCAGGGAAAAGGACGTAACCGGGCGCGTAAAGACGGTAATAACAAGCCGAATGCAAATGCCCGTCCGAAACACAACAATCGCAAACCGAACAATGCGTCTGCACCTAAGCGAAACGAAAAAACGGCTACTGGAAAGCCGCAGGATAAAGTGGATAATCGTCCGGCTGCAAAACGTCGGCCACAGAAATCGGGCAATGGCCGAAAACCGCAGTAATTGACGGTTACAAACTTTACCATATTTACTCAAAACCAACCCTAACACAGCGATAACATGATAAACATCGGAGATATGGCTCCTGACCTGCTGGGCCTTGACGAAGCAGGCAACGAAATCAAACTCAGCCAATATCGCGGACAAAAGGTGGTGCTCTACTTTTATCCGAAAGACAGCACTTCGGGCTGTACTGCCGAGGCCTGTAGTTTCCGCGACAATTACGAAACCCTTCAGCAAGCCGGCTATGTTGTGATAGGAGTAAGTATTGACTCTGCCAAGTCACATCAAAACTTCATAGCGAAGCAAAATTTGCCTTTTCACCTGATTGCTGATACCGAAAAACAAACGGTCGAAGCTTACGGTGTGTGGGGCGAAAAGAAAATGTATGGCCGAACCTATATGGGAACACTACGTACCACGTTCGTTATTGACGAAGAAGGCCGCGTGGCCCACATTTTCAATCCCAAGGAAATCAAAACTAAAATTCACGCAGAACAAATATTAAAACTTTAAGAATCTGACAGCCCACGATGTTCTAAATCGTATGTGGCACGATAGTTTCTTAGCAGACATTCCAAAATTATGGCAAAAACAACCGACGAAAACCAGGCACAAAATGAAAAGCTGTTAGCTCTTCAAGCGGCTATGGCTAAAATAGAAAAAGAATTTGGTCGCGGCTCAATCATGCGCATGGGCGATCAGAGTATTGAAAATGTAGAGGTTATTTCAACGGGTAGCTTGTCGCTCGATGCCGCATTGGGCGTAGGAGGTTATCCCCGCGGCCGTATAATCGAAATCTACGGTCCCGAATCATCAGGTAAAACCACCCTCGCTATTCACGCCATTGCTCAGGCTCAAAAGAATGGGGGAGTGGCAGCCTTTATTGATGCCGAACATGCCTTCGATCGCTTTTATGCAGCCAAGTTGGGCGTAAACGTCGACGAACTGCTTATTTCTCAGCCCGACAACGGTGAGCAGGCTTTAGACATTGCCGACCAGCTCATTCGCTCATCGGCCATTGACATCATTGTCATCGACTCTGTGGCAGCACTTACGCCTAAAGCTGAAATCGAAGGCGACATGGGCGAAAACAAAGTGGGTCTTCAGGCCCGCCTCATGAGCCAGGCATTGCGAAAACTCACTGCCACCATCAGCCGCACTAACACCACCTGCATCTTCATCAACCAGTTGCGCGAAAAAATCGGTGTTATGTTTGGCAACCCCGAAACTACGACCGGTGGTAACGCCCTCAAGTTCTACTCTTCGGTGCGCCTCGACATTCGTCGTGTCACCACCATCAAGGACGGCGACACTCCCATTGGCAATCAGGTGCGCGTAAAGGTTATTAAGAACAAGGTAGCACCTCCCTTCCGCAAGGCAGAGTTCGAAATCACTTTTGGCGAAGGCATTTCGCGCACCGGCGAAATTGTCGACCTCGGCGTAGAACTCGGCATTATCAAGAAGAGCGGTTCATGGTTCAGCTATGGCGAAAGCCGTTTGGGTCAAGGACGCGATGCCGTTAAAAAGATTATCAAGGATAATCCCGAACTCAGCGAAGAACTTGAACAGCAGATTGCCGAAGCTCTAAAGGCTCGCAACGACGAAGAGTAACCTAAAAGTTACCCCCTTTTCAATCCATATCCCTCCATTTCTTCGGCAGTTGTTTGCCGTATGAACAAGTAGGGAAAAACAATACAATCCCGGTACAGTTTTGTATGAGTAAGCATCATATATTGCTGTATCGGGATTTTGTTGTCCTGGTTAAACGCTCTTCCTGCAGAGTGTGGTACAGCCAAGGCTGTGGACTGTCCTCTTGTGTATGACCGACATTGTGTTCTAAAAAATCGTAGCAGGAAATAAGAGGAAACTATTGCCAAAGGCAGCTTTCAGTTTGTCATGGTTCAGTATCTGTCGAATACCTTATTAGCCATTTTTCATGAAAGGCATTGATTATTCTTATTATTACGAACAGGAGGATTAACTTAATCGCTTCCTTTAGGGAAGTAAATGAGATGTTAAACATGTTCTTCGGCATAAAACGCGAAAATTCTTGTTTTTTCATTGGGTGCGAATCGTGCAAAATTCGTAGTTTTGCCCCCAATGAGTGCAACGCGCGCCC
>ERZ779852.1243-NODE-1243-length-24855-cov-3.074919_pt1 | contig 24855 bp, 21 predicted proteins | sample MGYA00511559_ERZ779852 | MGnify/ENA primary metagenome ERZ779852 (study PRJEB29588, sample SAMEA2157977) | human gut metagenome | biome: human gut; feature: human-associated habitat; material: faeces | place: Denmark | collected 2008/2010 ...
GTTTTTTTTGGTCCCTTTTATCTCTTTTAATATCCGAACCAAGAGGTTGGATTTCCCAAATTGTCTTTTACCATAGATCGCAATGGATCGAGTTTTATTGATATTCAAAACGATGGGTTCATGCTCATAATAATCCAAGCCGATAAGAATACTGTCTGGATCATGCGGAACAGCATACCCGGAAGGGATATACAAGGATACGTTATCGCTTCTCAATGTATCCCCGAAGGAAACCATGCGATTCTTGTTTGAAAAACCGCGGTATTTTTCCAGCAATGCGGGGAGTTCCTCTTTTTCATCAGCGAAAGGCATGAAGCATTGAAACTCAAATGCGTCTCGATCAAGATTGATAATTCCTCTGCCAGGAACCCGCATAGGCTTATTTACACTTGAATTGAACAGCTCGAAGTAGTTCTCCGCCGGCATTTCAAATGCGATTTTTTTGCCGCAGTTAGCCACTATTCTGGACATGCCCGACAAATCGTTTGCAGTAAATATGACGCTGAGTCCCTTTGACAATCCATCCCTGCAAAAGCTCATTAACCTATCTTGGTAGGTAGAGTACCTTTCATCTGACAAAAAAGCATTTACATTGTCAATTATCAACATCAAATGGGGAGGGCATGAATCTGGGTTGCTTTCTTCTAACGAGTAATAGCTTTGACTATTTAAAGCATTTACGTTCTCTTTGAGACGCCGCTCTAATGTCCGGAACACTCTTTTAATGTTTTCTTCATTGGAGGAATCGAAACAGGCGCAGACTCTGGGGAGTTGAGAGTAACTCCCGATATTGCCTCCAAAATCGATTATGTAAATATCCTCATTTGGGATGCTTGCAGGATTCTCGTGCATCCTTACGAGCAACGATTTTATAAAGGTGGTCTTTCCCGTCATAGGACCACCAAAAACAGCAATGTTGGAACGATGGGGATCAAGGTATAAAATCGGCTGTTCCTGTGTTTGAGGGGAATCATACATTCCCATTGCAAGTTTCATCGTTTATCATCCCCTTTCTGCTTAACAACGACTGCTTTTTTTCCATCCCAAACTATACTGGTCGGAAGCGGTTGCCTGAATACTTGGTGGGGCGAGGGAATAAATCCGTTGCATGAGTTATATACGCGACGTATTCCATCAGTAAATGCTTCAAGCTGAGTCCTTGATAATCCTGCTTTTTTCATGTCGTCCCTTTTCTTGCTTAGCTTGGCATTGTCTTTATCCGACTTGTAGAATGTGGAATATGAGCCGTCTTTACTTGCAAGAATGATTTCGACAGGAACCGCTTCATCTGTTCCTGCTCCTGAATAACCAGACTGGAAGTATTCAAACTTCGATCCGGTTCCTACGAGCAGATATGCTCGTCCATTTCCGGGCATATAAGGAGAAGCGGCTAACTCGGTTCCGATCATATCTTTAGAAGCCTGTTTAGTAGCAACCTTTAAGCATAATCTGGCCTTTGAGTTTACTCTTATGTCATCCGTTATCGCTCCTTCTATGTTTTGCGAGATCAGGATGATATGGAAACCGAGACTACGACCTATCCTTGCAATAGTCGTTATTTCTCCTATGAAGTCAATGTCGCTGTTTTCACTAGTAAAACGCTTTAATTCAGTAAACTCATCTACAACAAGTATCAGGTGGGAGAGCTTTTCTTTCTCTGCTGCGTCTCTCATCAACTCCGCGTCTGCTCCAGTTGCCTTTTTCTTTTCAATATGGCTGTCAATATTGTTGCAGGCCTCGATATAGGAGTCTATGCTGTCAACTTTCATTCTATTGAAAAGCAGTTTTCTCCTTTTGATTTCTGCCATCATGGCGTTAAGAAATCTTCGAAGCATGTATTCCGCGCTAGTTCCGTTTTCGTCACCATCGACGTCTGTTACTGCGCCTACCACATGAGGAAGATTTCCAAGGCGCTTAGTAAAACCGCCGCCTTTCATATCAACGAGAAGTAGGTTCAATTCATCTGGCCTGAACTTGGCACAAAGACCTAACAGATATGTTATTACGGTTTCAGTTTTACCTGAACCGGTAGTGCCGGCTACAAGCATATGGGGACCATCTGCACGTTCATGGAGATCTAAGTAAGAAATACCTGTTTCTGTTTTTCCAATAGGAACGCTTAACGTCTCCGTGATATTCTGGGAAGTGCGCATCCCATTTACGCCCCAATTATGGCGGACGAGATCTTCAATATCGTTCTCCGAGCAGTTGAACAGCTCAAACATACTTACCGAAGTCGGAACTTTGCCATTTTGCGCTATTTTTGCAAAGTAAACAGCAGATAAGAATCTTAATGCAAATGTTACGTTACGCGTGAATGTATTGTAGAATGATTTGGCCTCGTCTGCACTTTGAGGGCGAGTAATTGTGAAATCCTTTGCTTCCTGACTGTTGGATCTTGGAGTCAAAACCATGTTTTGACAGTCCAAACTTATTACATCGTTGCAGTATGAAGGCAGGTATTCTTTGTATTTCGTTGCGAAGATGAAGGATAGACCTATGTCGTTAACAAAATCTTCTCCTTCTTTGGGCGGCGATGGCAGATACTCGGCGAAAGCATGCTCCTTTAATCCGTGCTCATCATATACGATTAAAATAATGTGAGGGAGAGAAGGTGAAACATCATCCTCAGACGTCTTCGATCGTCTATCATTCATCATAGTCAGTAAACTGCTCATGACCGAGTTTGCACTCTCATTATTAAAAACAAATTGAGACTTATCATTGAATAGACCACGGAAATGAGGAAGGAACTTATATCGTGTAATCGCGTTTTCAATTTTCTCAATCTCATGCTGCTCATTAAAGAAAACAACAAATTGGAGATCTTCAGGAGAATGGTAATAGCATAACTCGAATATCATTCTCTCAATAAAGTAGTGAATAGGAGCGTAGTCGTTTTCTATATCTCTATCTACAATTCCAAGAGCTCCTGTATTATTCAGCGAATAGATCAGCGGCGCACTGCGAAGAAAATGGAATCTGTTGGATATAACAGAGGGAAGTTTACAGAGATTATCTGCAGTTTTTTCGGAATGTCCCGGCTCTTCTCTTAACGAAAGCCTAACTTGTTCAAGACCGTTGCTGCCTTGACTTAGACTGAAAGAGGCTTCGGAAAAGACAACATCCTTGTCATCTCCCCTGATTTCAAATCTGCTTTCGACCTTATTGGACAGGCCGACCCTAAACGATAGAAAGTCGTTATCAGCAACCGACCTGCTGAATACCCTGTCATTAAGAGAGTAAACACCTTCGCTGTTAGGAACAATGAGTCCAAGGACGTCCGGATATAATTCGTTAAGTTTTGCGACGTCACGATCTTGTCGTTCGTGTATGGTCTGAATCGTGGAATCGATATAGTCCTGATACTGAGTCCTCCAATCATCAAGGCTCTTGGAGTATTCTTTCTTTTGCCGCTTATAATTGATAATTGTTGTTATAACCGCAGTTATTCCCATTGCGGCGCTAAGAGCAACCATCGTTATAGCAGATCCGGTCGAGTTGCTCATTAACACCATTCTAACAATAATCATAATGCCAATTGTTAGAATTGATGGGAGAAGCATAAAAAACAAGCCTTGATCAGCTTTCTTAGGAGGATCTGTTGGAGCTATAATGTCAACAGGGGTCGAATCAAATTCATATAGCTGTCGCGAGCTGATATTGTACTCGGGAAAGAAAATCTTATTTGATGTGTTTGGATTGAAAGCCTCTATTATGCTGGAGGTATCAAGCTGACCGACGGGAACATGTTTTCCAGTCAAATCAAATATTATACGCGTGGATGTAATAAAGCCCAAGTCGCAGATCGGCATTTGCATCTCGTCAGTATAAAACCCACATCTATCACCATTCTTTATGTTCTTTTCTGCAATTGCATAATTGAAGGAAGTAAAAGTTATGTGAGTAAGATATGCTCGTCCAGAAGAATCTCTGCCTGTTTTTGAACAGCAATCATGAAATACTTCATAACACTTCTTATATAACTGATTATTACTATCGGAAGAAACGGCGAGTTTCTTTGTCCCATATCCAATTCCCTCAATCAATTGAAAAAGCGTGATGTCGCGAGGTACATAGAGCTCAATATTGGTATGTTTCAGCTTTCCTTGATCGTTAGGAAAAGTAAACTGGACTCCAATCAACAGCTTATTGTTTTCCATACATAATACCTTTCAAGTAGACAAAGATAGTCAATTTGTTCCTATTGCCCGAATAGGCGGACTTAATGCAGATTCTTTAAAGTAGGAACAACAGGAACAACAACTTTCATTTTTCTTTCAAGTTCAAGCGTTCCAAATCCATTAGTTCTGAAACGTGATTTACAAAGCAAGGGTTTTGATTTCAAAACGTTTGTTGGATCATCAACTCTGTTAATAACTTCTGCAATTGACGCAGATAGAGCTGACGTTAATGCATTGACCTTCTTAGCGGCCGCAATACTGCTGTGAATGTCAGGAACGGAGATCTCATCAACTGCTTGCTTGCTCTTTGCCGACCGTATTATTTCAGGTTTATCTATTTTTATCGCGCTTCTTGTGGGAAGCATAGCCGTCGCGCGAGAAACAGCATCATAATCAACGCTTACACAAATATTGTTAGTTGAATTCACGCATTCGCAGGATGGAAAAACAATGTTTGTAGGCGAGATTTCGTGAGCAAACGATAACGATAGATTTGAGCAGGACATTGCATGGGGAACATCAATTCGTTTTAGTGCGGCAGGCTCATCTATGCTTAAGCCGCCAATTCTTTTTGCGTCCGGAATCGGCGGAAGCATAGAGATCTTTTTTATTATAGGAGCTTTGCTTTTGCAAAGAGCTGAAGCGCTTTCACATGCAGCTGTCGCCGCTTCAAAAAGAACCGTTTCATCGACATCGGAAAGAACGGTTTTCATATCCCTGCTATTATGAGACAAATCGCTTTGCTGCAAACGAATTATAGTTGAATCAACGTTCACTTGGGGACATGAGGAAATGATATCAAGCTGCGTTTGAAAATCCGGAGCATCTGTCGGTACAATCGAACGAATTGAAACCGGCGGCGTCCCAGGCCAAACGGTTGTAATGTTCGGAAGCTCGACAGATGGAAGCGTCCGAATATCAATATTGAGGCTGCTTTCGTCCACAGCTGCCTCGCTGTATCGCTTGCTGCAACCGGAGACCGCAGCAAACTCCCCCTTGAGCTTTATAATGACTTCAGTCATTTCATACTCAAAAAGTTCTTTGCACTCGTCAATATTTATGTTCTCGCATACTGTGTTGTTGTCCATAAATACCTCCTATACGGTCTTCGGTTGCAATGTGAGCTTATTATCCCAACGAAGTGGGAATGTTTTCGGCAATCTGATGATCGGCGCTTTCCATCTGGTCGGCATTTGCTTCAAGAAGCTCGGCAAGAGCTTTCAGAAGCTGAGGAATAGTGTCGCGGGTATACTCCATAACAGGACCTGAAACGAATTTCTGGATTGCATCCTTGCTTTCGCCTTCCCAATCTTTGATAGCCGCGATAAAATCGGTTTCGAGAGTAGAAGCCGCCGTCTGATAGCGCGTAGCAATCGCTTTGATATCGGTTGCCGCCTGTCTCATCTCCGTATACCTAAAAACTATGTCTGCCATAATAGTTTACCTCCTGTTAGATTGTTCTTTTAGCTCTCTGCGCCGGGGTTCTTGTTGTTCTCGCCAAGCTGAGGATCGACCGTGTCGAGCAACTGCGTTTCAATTCCAGTCAGCATGTCTTTGAGACTTGCCATCAAGGAGTTTTGCGGAGCGGTGAGGTTCTCGGTCAAAGCAGGGACGACTTTCTGAGTGTAGAACACTTTGTAGCCGTCAGAGGCGTCGCCGTTAAAGTTCGACGCAGTCAATGTGGAAATGATTCCGTTGAGCTCATCGTAGATACCATTGACGCTTGTCACATAGGTGTCTACCTTCTCGGTTGCGCTGCTAATAATAGCATGGGTAAGGATAGAAGCCATATTGAATTCTCCTTTCAGTTATTGGCTTTATTAATTGTTGATTGCAGCTCTTCATACTCTCTGAAAACCGTTTCGTAGGCTTGCTTTGATTCTCGGAGAGTAGAGGAGATGTGTTCCAGAACTACTTTTTGGGCATCCAGCGGTTGAAATAGGTTTTTTTCGCAAGACTTTATAAACTTTGCGCCTGCAGGAGTATCAAATCCAACACGCAATGTAGATATCATATCCTCAACTTCCAGCCGGAGTCTCTGAAGTTTATCGCTAAGCGCTGAAAAATCTTCGATTGCCTTGTCAAAAGCCTCTTCATCAAGAACGATATCTTCGCTGAAGGCTACATCAATAACATTCATATCAGTAAGTCACCTGCCCTCATTATCTATTTTTGCTTTTTGCACTCTTCGATGTACTCAAGTATAGACTTCTGATCCTCTTCGGATAACAGTAAGGCCATCTCCTTTGCTTTCTCAAACTTTCCGCATTCCGCATACAGCCTTGCTCTGAAAATTGAAGCTAAAGAGTCAGTCGAATCCTCAAAGGTTTTTGCCCTGAAGAATGCTATGCTCTCGTTATAACGCTGAACTGTATCGTCGGAGTTGCCGAATAGTTTTTGAGAAAGCAGTGTTGAACTGTACAATCCAAAGTACGAATAATACTTATTTCCGCTGTGTTTGAGAAGGAGCGCATATTTTCTGGCTTCAGCGAAATCCTCCTCGCCCATATATGCGGATAGAAGCATGAAGTATATCCTTTCCCTGTCATCGGTAGACAAGCCATAGCCCTTGAGAAGCTCGTCGGGAGCGGCTGGTTTCTCAACTTCGCGATCAGCTTTTTCTGCCGGCGCTGTTACAGTCAGTTCTTCGTAAATCCTATACTCTTGGTAGTCATCGTCAAATATAGGTTCGGTAAAGAGACCTAAATTATAATCGAGTTCGCCGGAATTGATTTTATCCTGAATCACTTCTATATCAGCATAAATCATTGCCTCCAATTCTTCCGAAGTGAGATCTTCAACATTCTCTTGACTGACTTCGGAGTCAACGGTGAACTTGGGATGATCTGTCAAAGACAAGATATGCATCAAACACTCTATCGTCTTGTCATACTCTTCGTTCTTGAGATATGCTTCAGCGACCGCCATCATGAGTTGAACCGTTTGTGCCGCATTAATGCAATGAGAATGAATAGCCTTTTTCAGCAGAGAGATAGCCGAAGAACAGCACGCTTTTTTATCAGCAACGTTCGATTCTCCCTTAGCCATAAGCAGTGCAGCTTGCTGTAAAACAATAGTTATTCTTTCATCAACGCTTGACGCCGCATATTTCATAGCATCCGACAAAACTTTCTCAGCTGTGTCATAGTTTTTGTGCGCCATCAAAATTCCAAAATAAACCATGTAGTTCTTCAGTTCTGAAGGCTGTGCGGCTACAAGCTGCGCGGCGCAAAACTCAGCGTGGGTATAGTCTTCCAAGAACATATATAGCTTGATTTTCTCGGAAATGAAGTCGGTGGTGAGTGCAATCGTTCCTGCTTTGTCAACCTCCTCGCACTTATGCAGATAAATCAGTGCGTTCTTTGCATCCTGCCGTATACTGTTGATGAGAGCCAGCTGATAGTACAACCTGGGAGTCACGTCTTCGCTGCACCCTAATCTTTCCGCTTCGACATAGCCTTCAAACGCCACAACGTTATCTTTGTTGAAGAAGCAGGCGTTGGCATAATTAAATACAACGTCGCCGTTGTTCGGGTCGAGTTCTTTAGCATGTCCAAAATACTTGAGCGCTTCTTCAAAGCGACCCAAAGGAACGCAGATCGAACCCGCCCTTGTGAGTACATAGATGTCATCAGGCGTTTCTTCCAAAGCCTTCTGATACCAGATTAAAGCCTCGTTATACTTTCTGTTTGCAAACGCTATCTCAGCGTTCATCAAGGTTTCTCTTTCCTCAGCCATTTTGCCCTCCGATTATATGATTTCTATAGAAGTGTTTATTTCAACAATCCATACGGATTAGGGAAGTTTAGTCCAAAAACCCTTAACAATAACAGGAATGTCTATATTTTGTATCTGAGCGGCAATAACCCTATGCCGCCCATCGCCGCTAAAATAGTAGAAATCGTTGACTTTGGTTACTTCGATGGGGTTGCTTCCTATGCTTCCATTCGATACATAATCAATATAACCCTCTCTTGAGTAGCGTTTATTCCAGAATCCGCTCGGATTTTGAACTTCAGAATTGCTAAGATAAACGCCTTCAATATCCCTTGCGCTAACAGTCTGAATTTGCGGAGTTTCGATATCTGTAAACGTATATTGACCGTTACCGCCGTTTTGCCAAAACTCCGTGAATTCATCGCCGTGATTACCCTGAACAAAATAACGATCGCTGTTGAGCGGATCTTGAGCAAGATTCACATTTTCATCAAACGGAATCAGATTGGTGCTGCTGCCCACTTGCGTGTTCAGAGTAGACGCCATTCCGCCTGTAAACGTTGCAAGCACGCCGATTCCGATTTGAGCTCCGTTATAGACCGAAGAAGAATGTGCTTGACTGTTAAGATCGAACACGGGATTGTGGGACGGATCTATAATAAGATCTGCCAAAGCAAGGGTGTCGAACGCTCCCATTCCTAGAGACAAAACAGTAGTTACCGTAGAAGCGACTTTGATTGCTTTGCCGAGGGTTGAGAATGCGCTTATTGAATGTCCTAATGCTTGTCCGGCAAAGCCGATACCGGCAAACGCCGCGCCTGCGGCGGCTCCGCTTAACGCTCCGGAGAAAGCTCCGTTTTCGCACCCCTCCCAGAACGAACCTCCATTTGCTACGCTTTGCATCCCTCCGGAAATTCCTCCAATCACCGCTCCGGCAATCGCACCCCACGCGGCTCCTATAAGCATCGTTGCAAGCAATCCTCCCGCAGGGGGTACAAGCAGTAAAACAGCTACGGCTGCAATAAGCATCAAAGCGGTGAAGATGGCTTTCTTATGCTTTTCGTAAAAGTCAACGAGACCGTTCCAAGCCTTAGCGGCTGTGTCTATAATCCAGTTAGCGGCTTTCTCCATGCCAGAAGCAATTTTCTCTCCGGTACCGCACAGCCAATCCCATGCTTTTTGATACCATGGCCGTTCTTCGCTTGTAACCGGTTTCAACCATGGGTTCACCCTGTAGAATTCGTCTTTGTTTATATTGACGAGAGCGGCAACTTGCTTGTCTACGCGCACTGCAAAATCGAGAAAACTTACGGTCTTCGTTTTAACCTCGATGGCATTACTCTTTTTTTCTTCTTCCTTGGCAATGCGTGCATCAAGGTTCTCTACGGCTTCATAGAGATTGCCAGTGCCTCCATGCAGATTCAGAGTGCTATTTCGAATGGCTTTAAAACCCGATATAATGCCATCGATAGAAGATGCAACAGCATTAATTCCTACCTGATATTCAACTACCGAGAGGGCGGAGCCTAAACCGCCGGCATTTATTTCGATTCTCATAGATATCCTCCTCGATTACTCCTATCATTATAATAGGTAAATCGCAAACGTCTTCTTGAGTTTTGTCAAGGCTTATCAATCACTTGTGTGCATTCTGTAGCATGCGCCAAAAAGCAGAGAATTCATTATGTTCTTTGCGTGTTAAAAACAGCTTATTCATTGTATCGCTAGGACTACCGCCAAACTTAATAGGATGAATCTCATGAATCTCAAGGCCTGCTAAAGAGGGATTGCTTCTATGGAGACCGTTGTTTACACTATCGGCTAATTTCCTTGCAGTATCATACTCCTCACCTTCAAGGATACGATAAAAACCCTTTGGCTTCGGTGCGCCTTCGGGATAGCTGCTCCAATCAACACGACTGAACAGCTTGTATCCTTTCACAGAATTGTAAATTCCGCCGATTGAGTATGTGATATTGAAAAAGAAGCTGGCAATGTTGAGTCCTTTTTGCCAAGAGTTGAAGGTCGGATCATCGACTTCATTCCATACATCGTAGATATTCATTGAACTAGATGCGATAGTAGACAATATGGCACCTACTCCGATAACTGCACTAATAACCGAAGCCGCACCGGCTGGAATACCAATTGCGGTAAGGAGAGGGACGAGTGCTGCTAAAGCAACACCGCCAGTAAAGAAAACAGCAGCTATTGCGGCAACTGCTCCAAGAACGATTAAAACAGTATTGATAATCTTTTTGTGTTCTTTATAGTATTCTACAGCTGAAGACCACAACTTATGAGCCAAATCATTTGCTATCACCCAAGGTGCAAGTAAAACTCCGGCAATTACCTTATCCGTTTTGCACAGCCAATTCCAGGCCTTCTCATACCACTTTTTCTCCTCATTCGACGTAGTAGGCTTAGCCCAGCTATTAACGCTATAAAACTCATTCCTGTTCTTTTTAACATCGCTTGCAACTTGGTTATCTATCCTCTGCGCAAGGGATAAAAAGCTGTCGGATTTTGCTTTTGCCAGCACGGCACTTTCTTTCAGCGCTTCCTCGGTGCGCACTCTTGATTCAAGATTGTCGAGAGCTGTTTGCAGATTTCCTGCGCCTCCGCTCAAGCTGTACGTTTCATTTTTAATCGTTTTGAAGCATGAACTCACACTATCCGTATTTGAAAGAAATCCGTCGAATACGGATGAGAATTCCATTATTGATGTGCCGCAACCGATACCGCCGGCACTTATTTCAATCCTCATGATGCACCTCCTTTTTCAGAACTACGTCATTTCATCAAAACATGAAACCGTGATAGTGGTTCATATCATACGCATAAGAATTCATTGCGGATTGGAGAGAAGCCTGTGTTTGATTACACGCGTTTATTGAGCTTGTCAGCGAGGAAATCAGGCTGGAAAGATTGTTGATCTGGGATTGCAGTTCAGTTATTGCTTGTTCAATACGTGTCCGCTCTTTCTTAAATTCGGACAAAGCGTTAGCTGAATTCGGATCCTCTTCAACTGATTTTATAGCAAACGCAGTCTCAATACTTGCGGCAGTTGTCCCTCCTATAACACGAATACTGCTTCTATAACTGCTGTCGGCCTGTTTGAGTTTCGATTTGGCTTTATCAATAGCTTCGGGAACACTCGATGTAAACCAACCTCCGCTTCCTTCAAGCATTTTGATGATTTTTTCAACACCCTCTAGTCTTTTTTCAAGGTTAACCCTTTGAGAGCTTGCAGCGTTTAACTGCGAAACGGTAGAGTTTTTCTGGCTGACATATGAGCTTTCAAGTCTTTCTGACGCTCTCTTTTGATTAGCCGCATCTTCATACTTATGCTTATAATATGAATACATTTCAGCCGCTTCGGAAGGGGAAGGATTTGCCCAAGACATATGAAATAACTTATCGCTTGCAAAAATAGCAAGCGATGCTCCTTTCTTGCAAAACTAAAAAAGAAGAACCTACCGCTGACAATCGGAGCGTTTAATTATGAAATAGATAGTCCAGTCGGCAACTAAAGAGAACTAATTATAATATCACATGCTACCCAAGAATAGCATGTTGTATTTATAAAAGAAAACTCTATCTTTGCTCTTTGCTTTCGATAATCGATTTCGATTATCTTTCCGTTGTGTCCTGAAAACAACTCATCTTCAATAGTAACAGCATTTCCGATTTTGATTGCTTTCATTACATCGACCCTGCCTTCTCTGGAAAGAAGTCCGTTAGCAAAATCTTTATCGGTGCCTGAAAGGCAGTAATTATTCTCCGAAGACCCCAACACCTTGATAACACCATCGACTTTTAGAGGAGCAATGCTTTTTAACATACACGAAGAAAAGGCAAATACATATCCAGGAAGTAAATCATAGAGAATATCAATGTTTTTGCCATTTTTTCTCTGCCGCTTTACGATTTTGGGCGAGAAAGCCGTATCAACAGCTTTCCCTTGCAACTGATCTGCGATTGTCTGACATCGTCTTGTTTCACAGAAAAGACAATAGACATATTCCATAGTAATACATAGCTCCGCCATAGGGACATGAAATTACAAAACTCAAGTTCCCGATCTGCATAGTCGATAGTGTTCAGGTGGGATGATGCTCCAGCAGGCCACTGAAAGCAGATCCGAATCTTGCTTTTATAAAGAAACTTCAACCAAATACGACCGCTGCCGGAATGATCGAAGTCTTAAACGCAGATTACATCCGCGTCTGAAAGAGTAAAAGTGTTCCAACCATATACTCAATATGAATTATAACAGAAAACGAGTCTCCTGTCAACAATGAAAGACATATTTTATCAACACCGTATGATATATTGTCGCCGAATAGAGTGGCTAACAATATTATTGTTACAGAATAACAATCACTCCTGCTCTGTTCCCCCTTTCCCGTTCGCGAGCTTTGGCAGCTTCTTCTTCTCCAGCAGCGCGTTCGCCGACGTGATGGTGAAGATGTCGGGGTGGAAAACCATAGCGTGAAGGAGCATGTCCTCATCGGTCTTACGGAAACTGTATCCCGCCTTTCCCACAAGCGCCAGCCCGATATCAGCCCTTAAAGTCAGGGCGACGCATATGGCAACGACGTGACGGAGCGATATCCGCTTCTGATCGAGCCACTTGTAGATCGCCGGTCGGCTCACGCCTATCTCGTCCGCGAGATCATCCATCGACATATCCTTTGCCCTGACCACCTGGACCACGGCTTCCGCGAAATCATCCGAGAGGTTCCGCATTAGATCGTCCCACCGCCGGGCATCCGCGATAAAGGCCTCGCACTGCCTGTCGAACTCCTCTGAGCCGGGCTCCGCCGACATATCGTGACGCAGCGTATACCGGTCGGCCGCCGGCGTCTTCCTCGCCGCGCAGCCCTCGATATACTCGACATCGGCATATCTGCCGGATACCGTGAACGCTATACAGCACTCGTCGATATGGCTCCTCGCGTAATCGGTAAGACGCCTCTTTCCGTTAAAGTCCCTTCCTACGTATTTTGAGCTTTTGAGACAGTAATGCCCCTCGATATATGTGTATCTGCCGCTCTGAAGCGCCGAACGGAACTTCGGGGAACGGTCGAGGAGCAGCGAACTCTCACCGAAGGAGATACTGTAGGTCGTTCCCTCCTTCCAGTTCCCGGAGCAGCCGTAATCGGGTATCCTTTTATCGTTCTCGAAGCAGTAAACGCCCTCCGCCTCGGGGAAGCCGACCTCTATCATGCGGTATTTGGCCATGGCCTTCGACACACCGAACTTCGCCGCAAGCTTTTCGACTATGCTCATGACGTTGGCGGGCGACCTGTCCCATCCCGAATCGTCGTACAGCTCCTCTATCGCGTTATACGTCCTGGTCTCCTCCATGAGGATATAGGCGGGAAGCTTCGAGGCGTGGAGCTCCATCCACTCCAGCGGACCGTTGGGCTTTAAGCAGTGCCAGGAAAGCGACCTCCCCGCGCAGACGGGATAGGGGAAAATGATGGTTTTACTCTGGGTAAAATCATAGCGACCTCCCCGCGCAGACGGGATAGGGGCTTCCGCTCAAAGCTTGGAGCGTGAAGAAGCGGTCGTCGAGGAAGGCGTGCGAGCACTGTGCTGTTCTCCGTTTCCGGCGTCGGGCAGAGCTCCGTATTGACGAGCAGAGTGCGGGATTTTACCGTTATCTCCCTGGGCTCGCCGTTGTCGCCGACGACGGGAAAAACGCCTCCCGAAAAGAAGTACCGGCCCATCATGCCGATCTCCTCCAGAAAGCGCACTCTCTTCGTGCTTATCCTCATTCGCCGGGCAAGGGCGTATCCGTTAACGGGGCCTTCCGCCTTTGGATATGTCCCACCTACAATTCGGAAGGCAGAGCCGCCTGCCCTTCAAAGATGATCCCCGAGGATACGCTCACGGCGCTTACGGCAGATATTGACCTTTCCTCCGTGGAGCATATGATAGCCGAGGACGGCAACGTTATCCGCGTTCGGTTCAAAGACGGCACGGAGCGAATGCTGCGTTGGAAGGAACGCTCCCGAGCGGAGTCATGGACGCAAGAGATGCGGCAGGCCGCGAGAGAGGCCGCTCGGAAGGGAGGAAAAAAGGATGGCCAACGTTAAAGTTATTCCCGCGACGAAGGCGTTTCAGCTCTGAACACCAGACACAGGGAGGGCTTCAACAGGATGATAGCCGATGCCCTTTCGGGGAAGATCGACCTTATCATTACGAAGAGCGTTTCCCGCTTCGCCCGCAACACCGTCGACAGCCTTTCCGCCATCCGCAAGCTCAAGGATCATGGCACGGAGGTTTATTTTGAAAAAGAGGGGATATGGACGTTCGACTCCAAGGGCGAGATGCTCATCACGATAATGTCTTCCCTCGCGCAGGAGGAGAGCCGCTCTATTTCGGAGAACGTGACCTGGGGCCAGCACAAGCGCTTCGCCGACGGCAAGGTCACCATGCCCTACGGACAGTTCCTCGGCTACAGGAAGGGAAAGGACGGCAAGCCCGAGATAGACCCCGCCGAAGCTGAAACGGTCAGGAGCATTTACAGGATGTTCGTTGACGGGAAAACGGTCAACGCCATAGCCAAGACGCTCACAGAAAAAGGTGTTCCCACACCAAGGGGCAAGAAGGTATGGCGGGATACTACGGTCGAAAGCATTCTCACCAACGAAAAATACAAGGGCGACGCTATTCTTCAGAAGAGCTTTACCGTAGATTTCCTTTCCAAAAAAATGAAAAAGAACGAGGGTGAAGTGCCGCAGTACGTTGTGACCGACAGCCACCCCGCTATAATCGACCGAAACGAATGGGAATACGTACAAGCCGAGATGGCGAAACGGAAAGCGAAGGGCAGGCACCAGAACAGCCTCAGCCCGTTCTCCGCAAAGATCTATTGCGGGGAGTGCGGAGAGCTTTACGGCTCGAAAGTATGGCACTCGACCGATAAATACCGCCGAGTCGTATGGCGCTGTAATGGGAAGTATGGGCGGCAGACCGGCTGCTCCACGCCGCACCTTTCGGAAAAAGAAATCGAAACGCTCTTTATGAGGGCGACCTCAAAGCTCCACGATCAGCGGACGGCGCTCATCGCCGACTGCGAGGCGGTCATGACAATGCTGGCGGACAATACCGATGTTGAAATCGAATGGAAGCGGATCGAAACCGAACAGAAGACCGTCGAGGCCCTAGTCGACGCCCTTATCCGCGAGAACGCCGCAAAGCCCATGGACCAGGATGACTACAACGCGAGATACGACGGATACCAGAGAGAGCACGACGCTCTCCGCGGGAAGCTCGAAAAGCTCAGCGGAAAGAAAGAGAAACGTCGTCAGCAGATAGATGTTCTCGACCGCTTTATAGCCGATTTGAAAGAAATGCGCGATATGCCGGTCGAGTTCAGCGGCAGCCTGTGGAACGCCTTTGTCGAGAAGCTGACGATCCACCAGGACGGGAGAGCGGAGTTCCTGTTCAGGAACGGAGCGGTAATAACGGAAGAACTGTAAAAAGCAAGGCCCGGAAAGGAAAAAATCCGGGTCTTTTCTTGTGTTTTAATTCACAAAACTCTGCCGTTCGCGCGTAAAAAATGCCCGTTACACGATAGCCCCTGTGTTTACACGATAGCCCCTTTCTACACGATAGCTTTTGGAGTTTTCACCCAGAATCGGCATAATGAGCCCCTCGCAAACCAAATAGATGCTTCAACTGAAAAACAAAAATGCACCCTCTGCTTTCAAAAAGCCAATAAACACAAGGAAAAACAAAGGCAAAATAAAACGATAGGGTTCTTGATTGAAATTGTATCAAGAACCCTATCAGTTATGGAGCGGGTGATGGGAATCGAACCCACGTGATCGGCTTGGGAAGCCGACGCTCTGCCATTGAGCTACACCCGCGCAAAATGCAAAATATCAGGAGGCGATATTCTGCCTTGTTCGTCCCCAACATATTATACCGCGTCTTGAGCTTAATGTCAACACAAAAAACAGAGTATCACTCACCGAACACAGACGAGATGGTCAATCCCCCTTTCGTTGCGTCCCTTGCTGCAGGGTGGAACAATGACTTGAATAAACCGAAGCATTACCGCCATTTAAGCAGCTTGATTGCATATGAGCCTGATTGCAGTGAAGGGATCATGCCGCAGTAACTCGATTGCATTTGTTTCCCTCCTAATAATACACAGTTAAATTGTTCCCATTCAAATGGATATTTTCCGTCGGAGAATAAAATTATTCTGACAGCGGCCGTTTTTTTCAATTCGACAATTGATACTATTTATTTCAACGACTTAAAATGCAATAAGTTTAGATAGTATATTTATTGTCCTCATAATTGATTGCACTTGCCATCCAAATTCCTGAACTGCGCCGTTGTCACGGGAAGTGTGCAGAACTTCTCCGCAGCGGATCACGCCTGTGCTGAAACAGCTTAAAAGACTTGTTTCAAACTGTTTCAAGCGGTTTTCGGACATAGAAAAATCCACCGTAATTCGATTAAAATCACGGTGGACATCTGGCAAATAACCCTAACTTTAATAAAATTTCAAGGGGGTGCAGTAGTTTTCGGAAATGCACCCCCTCTGTGGAAAAATTTCTCATGACTGATCTATTCCTTCAAAAACGTGGCCAGAAGCATCCAGGTTTGTTATCAGAAAATTCGTGACTGCTCCACGAAACTCCGCTTCTGCGCCCTTATTTTTCCAAAATGCCCGGTTTGCGTCCTCGATTTTCGGCTGCATCTGCTCGATCTGGTTATCGTCCAACGGAAAACGGACATCACCAAAATCGTCATTCATAATTTTGAGAAGCAAATCGTGATACTTATGTGCACCGATTGTTTGTAAAGCGGCTATGATTTCAAAAAGATGTTCTGAAGCAAGGACCTCCTGCAAATCGTCCATGGCGGACATCCAAAACTCCACGCTAAGGGCGAGCAGCCTTTCACTCTGAGACATAGATTGCTGCAGTTCAAAGAGCTTTTCCCAGTGGAAAGACGGCAGTTGCTCCAAGACGTTACCTTTCTCCATGTAAAACTCGTTGTATGATTCCGTGCGCCACCCTCCGGCTCGCTTTATTACAACGCTATATTCGGATAGCCCATTATCATATATCACCGCGTTTTGCGAAGACAGAATATCATCCTCAATATAATAAACGCCTGCTTTGGGAACGTTTGCATCCAGTGATTTTCCGTTGCGTATTGTTCCGATGTACTGACCGTTAATGTACATTCGATACGGCAAAAGAGCTCCCGCAAATGTGGATTTCCGATGAATATGGAATCGCACCTCACGCATGAAATCGCACTCCTGTATGTGGATTCAATTATTTACATTGCTAAAAAAAGTCCACCGTAATTCTATCAAAATTACGGTGGACTTATGGTCGGAGAAGGAGGGATTTGACCCCTCGCGCCCCTTCGCAGAGCCTACTCCCTTAGCAGGGGAGCCCCTTACAGCCACTTGGGTACTTCTCCAACTTAATATACTGTTAAAAAACTGGCGGAGAGAGAGGGATTCGAACCCCCGGTGCCTTGCGGCATCACTGGTTTTCAAGACCAGCTCCATAAACCACTCGGACATCTCTCCTCGTTCGCAACGATACGATTATAACAGAACTTCTGCCGCTTGTCAACAGCAGAAACGGCAGAAGTGGATATATATAATTTTTCTTTTGAATGAGCCGTTTTTAAACGCTCCGAGCGGCAGACAGGGGTATTCGGGCTTTATTGTCAGGTATTCAGATGAAATCAAGTTTACGCTGTTATAATCGAACCTGTCCAAACACAGCAAACCCGCATTATCCGTTCGGAGCATGTAATCGGTCTTACCCCTATCCTCAATTACATAAATCTTACCGTTTGCATAATCACAGATAATAACGCGGCTGTCAACAATTCCGGAGCCGATGTTGATCGTTGAGCAAAAATCCGGGCTTCCGTCACCGTTTATATCGCAGATATAAGCATCCCTGACCGGCAGTCCGCCGTACAGCACGGTCGTTTTGCCGTTATTAACTTCAACTGCCGAACCCGTGCAGCTGAAAACGGCATTGGGGAATTGCAAAAAGCTTTTCTCAACACGGGTACTGCCGCCGGATGCATCAAACCATAGCTCTGCCGCTGCTCCGTGCTGATCCGCCGCGCTTTCCGTGCCGTAAAAAAGATGAATCATTTCGTCCCCGGTGCCGGAATAACCGTCCTCATCCGAACCATGCATTGGACCTATAACGATATGAATAAGCTTTTCGCCGAGATTGGTGACTCCGTCCTTGCTGTAGGTTATAACTCGATTCAGCTCTTCAGCCTCACTGAAGCCCACAAAATCAATCAGGTATAAATCCGCATTCGGACACATGCGGCGAATCTCGTCCTTCGGCATGTATTTCAGTGCGTTGAGATAATCCTCAAGAAGATATACCGTTTCGGGTGCGGCAACACGGCTTTCTCCCGGAAGGAAGAACATATCCGAATCGCCGAAAAACCGCAATTGTTCGCGATACATTCCATCCTGCCGTTTGAAGTAAAAAACGATTGTTTGGTTGTCCCAAAGTTCAAAATCGGAATCCATGTCCAATGAAAATCCTCCGGGTCGGGTGTAGATCTCCGCATCGGGATTCAGCTTTTCCGCTTTTCGAATTTCGGAAACAATATAGTCGGGATCAATATCCGCAATATTATCGCCCCTCATTTCAAATTCCGCACCTGTCTTTTTGCAGGTCAAAAAACACACCGCAAGCGCTGCACAGGCGAGCACGGCAATAAGAATCACCCAAACCGACGGTTTTCGGTAATTCATCACGGTCTTAACGCGTTCTTTAATACCAACTTCACCGAAGGCAAGCGGACAGGCATTGAAACGACTGCGACTAACGCTGCACGAAAGCAATGCCTGCATATAGTCCGCTCTCTGTTCGTTGTCAAGCTTTTTTATAACCTTTTCATCGCAGGCAAATTCAATATCGCGGCAAAACAGCACGTAGGACAGCCAAACGAGAGGATTGAACCAATGCACCGCGAGGATAGCAAAGCCAAGCGGCTTCCACTTATTATCACGGCGGCGTATATGCGCCCGCTCATGTTCAATTACGGTTTCAAGTTCACGCTCTTCAATGCCGAACGGAACATATATACGCGGCTTGAAAAATCCAAGCACAAACGCCGAATTAACTCGGTCGCTCTGATAAATATTATCGCGCAGCAGCACGGCTTCACGCAGTTTCCTGCCCAAACCGATGCGGCTTATTGCCATGTATGCAAGCATGACAATCAGACCTGCAAGCCAAATACATGCAATCTCGTAATCATCGGGCAGAGTAATTCTCAGGAGCGGAATTGTCAGCGATGTGTCGTAATCGTTCTCCTTTGATTGTGTTCCCGCTGCACCGGGCGTTTTTGCTTCTTCACCTGTGTCGCTGCTTTCGGCAGTTTTTCCTGCATCGGAGGGCACGTTTGAAGCATCTTCCCGTTCGGATTCCGCCCCACCCGATCCGCGGATCACGAGAGGGTCTCCCCCGTCCGTGTTGTCAATAGTGTCAGCATAGAGTTTTTCTCTGAAATTTTCTATAGGATAGTTGTCCGGAACAAGGCTCAGCGGACTTTCTATCGTCGTCGGAATAATTAACCGCAATGCAACAATACCCCAAAGCAGCACCCGAATCCATCCCGGTGCTCTTTTGAACAACAACCTGAGCACAAGCACGATAACAATTATCATGCTTGCCAATATACTCATATCGATAACCGAAATGCAGACTTCACCCACGCTCATTTTCCGCCTCCGTTCCGAATGCTGTCAATCATGCGTTGAACCTCGTCCAACTCCCTTTCCGACATATCCCGGCGTTTTGCGAAAGCTGCAACAAATGCCGGCAGCGAACCCGAAAAACGCTTCTCAACAAGCTCATCGATTTCACACGCCTGAGCTTCATCCTTCGAAATAATGGAAGTTATAACGCCGTCCTCGTTCTTCAGCACACCGCGCTCGCAAAGACGCTTCAACACTGTATAACTCGTTGTTCGCTTCCATCCAAGTTCCGCGAAGCAGAGCTTTGCAAGCTGCGCTGCGGATATCGGTTCGTTTTCCCATAGAATAAGGCAGAAACGGTATTCACCTTCATGTATTTTCGGTATTTCTTTCATAATGACTCCTCCGCGATTTTTGTCTACTGTTGTAGACTGTTTTTAGTCTACCACTGTAGACGGCTTTTGTCAACAGTTTTTTCACAAAAATTCAGAGCCGATTTAATGCTCCGATCCGGAATCAACCGAAAAAACATTGTATCCACCCTTTATAAATGGCAAAACAAGTGCAGGAAAATGAATCGGTTCAAGCCCGACGCGCGGACGGAGTTCTCGGGCTTATGTGCTGAGCCGAAAATTCTGTCGATATTTATATACATCTACTGAAAAAAATAGCATGAAGAGATTCTTAAGCTGCGGATGATAAAACGGAAGCTGCTGTCAGGCGGCTTTAAAAAGGCAAATGCAGTTATATGCCCGTTTCCGCCATGCTTGTTCGCCTGCTTGCGATGGTGAATCTTTGCTTGGTTTTTCCCTATGTTAAGCATTATATTTGTTCGCCGGCACAGCGGCAGCCTTGATCTGCGCTGCAGTGCTCCGGTTCCGTCAGTATTTGTAATACTGTGCGCACAGCATCATTATTTTATTATATGCGAACTTAAGGCAGCTTCCGCAAAAATCATTGTCGAATTCACTCTTTTTGCGCGAAAGCAATTGTGCCCGGGAGCCGAGTCTGTCATATTTGGATTGTCTGCAATTCTCCGGGCAGCGGTTCGGAAAAACACTCCCGGCAGTTTTCAGCGGAAAACTCTTGACAAACATCGCGATATGTGATAGTCTATATACGTTGTCAGTCGAGTATCGCTGCTCACCGATAACAGTTTTTTCCGAAAACAGGGTCGTTGCATCTAAAATGCAGTAACCCTGTTTTTGATTAAGGAAGATACAGAGTGGAGGCAAATCAAACAGGCGAAGCGCTGCATACATACCACCTGCGAATGCAGTGACCGGTACATTGCGCTTATAATCGCCGACAGCGGTATTTCAATCCACGCACCCCGTGAAGGCGGCGACGCGGTCCGCATTGAAACACACGCTGAGGAAGAAATTGCGGTAATCACAATAAGGTTACGCCGACGTAAGTGTAAAATTTCGATTTTGGTTTATCTGAAACTCAAGTAAAAGGACGGTTGCACACAAAGCTGCGGCGGATTAAAGCGGTCGGTGCCGAAGAATGGCATGGTTGAACAAAAGCTGTGAGAAAACGCCGGAACACCGTGCTGTTTTGTATACAAAATCATCCGTTTACGAAAATGTGCATCTGTGGTGTTCTTCATGCAGGTAGTCTTCTCTGTGAGTGTTTTTGGTATTATAACCATATCACATGGGCTTCCTTTTTTCATACCCTTTTTCCTCTCTATCGTACCATAACAAAAAAGAAAGGCACTGATGCAAACATGACTTGATTTTGCAACAGCACCTGTGTATGGTGGAGTAGCCCCATCAAAATCCGAACTCAGTGCCGACTCGATCTCTTCAAGCGAGATCGTCTGCGTCCCATGTTGATAGTTGTAGGTCAAGACCAGTTTATCATCGAACACATACACGGCGTTTACAAATGTATCAATCAGGCGTTTCTGAAAATCACGGTTTGCTGGATCGCCATGACGGAACTGCTCAAACCATGCCGTCATCTGTTCGCGGGTCAGCTTTGGCTTTTGCAGTTCAGCAGTCTGGATATTCACAAGGATTTCTTCTTTTCGTGCTTCCAGCTTATCAAGCCGTTGTTTGGTGGACGGCGTGAAAATGCCCTGCTCGATTGCTTTCAGAATGTTTCCAATGGAGGACTCGGTTTCCGCAAGTTGTGAGCGAAGCGCAGGGGTTGTTGTGTCTTCCTGCTCCTGCATAACAAGAATTGCGTCAATGAGCCTGTTGATCTTTTCTTCATCCATGACGCGCTGCATGGTCAGACAAACAACGGCTCGTTCGATCCAGTCCTTGCGGACCGCTTTTTTGTTGCAGCCTTGCCGACGCTTTGCGCCGCCGTACTTGTAATAATAGTGCATAGCGCCGGTATGACTCGTACCGCTTTCACCGACCATCATGCGCTCACATTTGCCGCAGAAAAGCTTTGTTGTCAGCAGATAGTCCTCTTTTGCTTTTGCCATTGCGGGAGCATGGCGGTTCTTCTCCATGCGTTCCTGCACACGGTTGAACAGTTCTTCCGGAACGATAGCAGGAACGCCGCCCTCAATTACAACATCCTGATAGCGATACTCGCCAATGTATTTGCGGTTTTTCAGCAAAGAGCTGAAACTATTGATATTGAACGGCTGTCCCTTTTTCGTTCTGAGTCCACGGGCATTGAAATCCTCAACAATGGAACGAACCGTCTTGCCGTCAGCATACCTTTCAAATATCTCGACTACTAATGGCGCAGTTACAGGATCAATCACAAGCTTCTGTGCTTTCTTGTCCAACAGATAGCCGAGCGGAACGCCACCGCCGTTGTTTTTCCCTTTCAGCGCGTTCTCTTTCTGTCCACGATGGATCTTTTCTGATAACTCGGCAGAATAGAACTCGGCATAGCCTTCCAGCATCGCTTCCAGAATGATGCCTTCCGGGCCTTCGGAGATATGCTCTTTCGCAGAAACAACCTTCACACCGTTCTTTTTCAGAATGTGTTTGTAGTGCGCGCTGTCGTAACGGTCGCGGGAAAAGCGGTCGAGCTTCCATACAAGTACGATCTCAAACAGCTCTTTTGCGCTGTCCTTGATCATGTGCTGGAACTCCGGTCGATCTGCTGTTTTTGCAGATAATGCCCGGTCAATATACGTTCCAACGATGGTCATATTATTGCGCTCGGCATATTCCCGGCACTCGCGGAGCTGACCTTCAATGGATTCCTCGCGCTGGCTATCAGAGGAATAGCGGGCATAGATAACAGCGTTCATTCTTCATCACCCTCATCACCCTCGCCGCTTTCCAACGCAAGCTCTGTCAATTCACGCAGCTTGTTTTGCAGAAGCGTCTTATCAGGAAGACAAAGCCTATAATCTGCAACGAGTGTGGGCGACATACTGCGGCTTAAAGCATATTCGACAACTGCATCGTCCTTGCTGGCGCAAAGGATAACGCCTACGCTTGGATTTTCATTTGGCTTCTTCACATCACGGTCAAGTGCTTCGAGATAAAAATTGATTTGCCCGATGTGTTCCGGCTTGAATTTCCCGATTTTCAGTTCAATCGGGACAAGGCAGGAAAGCGCACGGTTATAAAACAGCAAGTCGATGAAGAAATCTGTATTGCCAACCTGAACGCGGTATTCTTCCCCGATAAAGGTAAAGTCCCGACCAAATTCGAGTATAAACTGCTTCAAATTCTAGATGATTGCTTTACGGAGATTCTTTTCAGAAAATTGCTCCGGCAAGTCCAGAAACTCAAGCACATAGGTGTCGAGGATGCTTTCACGCACATTATGCGAGACGGATTCAGGCATTGGCTTCTTGGCGGAAATCATCGAACGTTCGTAGTACGATGTGCCGATCTGACGCTCCAACTAGCGCTTGGAATAATGTTCCTTTGCGCAGAGTGCCATGTAAAAATGCCGTTCATCTGCTGTCTTGGATCCGGACATAATAAGCAGATGGTTTGTCCAACTGATTTGTGTCACCAGTGGTGTAACAAATTCATCATCCTTATAAGTCTCGTAGAATTGCTTCATACGATAGAGACCGCGACGATTAAAACCTTTGACGCCGGGGTTCTTTTGCGTAACGTATGCGGCAACTTCGTCAATAATCTTATCGCCAAAGCTCGATGCAGAACAAAGCTCAGACAAATACGCACCGACGCTCCAATACATCTGGATAAGCTCTGCATTAACCGCTTTCATGGCGCGGCTGCGGGCGTTGTCGATAATATGGATGACTTCATCAAACTGTCCCGGATTACGGGTTAATCCATTGCTCATATCTTCGCCTCCCCAAGCATTTTCAGCATTGCCTCTTTCAGCTTTTCGTTCATCGGTGATTCCGGATCGAAGCACATCTCAACGAACTTCCTCAGTTCAGGATTGTTCGCGTCAACCGGAGGCTTTGCTTGATACAGCTTGCCGTGCGGATCATCGCAGCGGGCAAAAATATAGTCCATTGAAACGTCAAAATAGTCCGCATACTTGCGCAGAAGTTCAACAGTCGGAGTTGCCTGACCGTTTTCATAGCGGTTGATGCTGGACTGTGTAGAACCGATCACCTCGGCAAATTTTGCTTGGGAGATGCCGAGACCTTCACGCAGAGTACGCAGTCTGATACCCAGTTGTTTCATTGAAAGCAACCTCCTTTTCGGGTTGATAATAGTATAATCAAAATCCGGGATATAGTCAACCCGGATTTTGAAACTTTTGTGTGAACATTGGCTATTCATTGGATATTCAATTATAATATGAATTACTGTGGCTTTTGATCTTCTTGCTGAGACTTAAGGATTTCAGTTATGTCTATAATAGTCGCAGAGCTTGGCTGAATATCAAGATTTTTTTGCGGCAGTCGCAAGGGGTGCTGCGTAAGCGTCTATAGAGGAAAGCTGAAGCTGTCGCATAGTTTCGATATTTTCAAGTTTCTGCCATAGTGCCTGCTGTTCTGCTAAATCAGCCTCTGCTGATAGTTTTCGCAGTTCAATATTACTCTTGTCTTTTTCATATTTATTGAAGAGCAGAGAAAGGCAGTCCGCTCCGGCTACGATATGGACATCATCCCGTCCGATCTTGCCACCTTCGGCGGTGAGGCAAAGCGTCTGTTGCAGGATCTCCAGACCCGCAACGAGAGACTGTTTCTTGTGACCATCCTCATCATGAATACGGCAACCAACCGCCAGAAGCTCGAAAACGCGGTGTTCCAGACCGCCGCCATTGCCCAAAAGTATAACTGTGCGCTCAAGCGTC
>ERZ779852.1256-NODE-1256-length-24689-cov-5.430543_pt1 | contig 24689 bp, 19 predicted proteins | sample MGYA00511559_ERZ779852 | MGnify/ENA primary metagenome ERZ779852 (study PRJEB29588, sample SAMEA2157977) | human gut metagenome | biome: human gut; feature: human-associated habitat; material: faeces | place: Denmark | collected 2008/2010 ...
CAGGACTACCTGATGGAAATGCTTCTGTCTGCTAAATTTTGATGCGGTTGCCCTGGGGTGTATGTTTTTCGCAAAATTTGCGTTATACTATTAATTGCAATTGAATCAGTGGCGGAATGCCGAGGATGTTCACACATATAAAGCTGTCGTTTGCAGCGATTGGCGGCGCCCTGAGGCGTTCGGCGGTCGCTCTGACGATGCTGTCGGCCATTGCCACGGCCATGCCGGCGCACGGCGAGGTGTATGTGTCGTCGGGATCAGCCGACGCCGACACGCTGCGCGGGGTTACCCTCGATGAGGTGACAGTGCGTCGCGGGCGCGAGCATTACAGCAAGCGCAATAATCCGGCCGTGGATTTCGTCAACCGCATCCGCAATGCCCGAAAATTGGGCGATCCGCGGCGCCATCCCTTCTACGGCTACAGGAAATATGAGAAGATAGCCATCGGCATCAACAATTTCAATGTAAATCCTACGGATACGGTCCCCAAGGGGCGCTTCGGGTTTCTGCGCGAACATGTGGATACCTCCGATGTCACCGGACTCCCCATCCTGCCGCTTTCGGTCAAGGAGAAGGTGAGCGATATCGTGTACCGGCGCGATCCCGAGGCTGAAAAACAGATAGTGCAGGGGCGCAGACAGGTGGGAGTGGACGAATTTGCCGACCTCGCCAATGTGCAGACCGTGGTGGAGGATGTGTTTCGTGAAGTGGATCTGTATCAGGACAATATACCTCTGATGCGAAACCGCTTCGTGAGCCCTCTGTCGGCCATCGGGCCCGATTTCTACCGGTATTATCTGACAGACACCGCCATGGTGGACGGAGTGAAGTGTGTAGTGCTCAGTTTTGCTCCCCGCAACCCCGCAACATTCGGATTTTTAGGGCGATTGTATGTGGAAGAGGGTGATACCACCATGTTTGTGCGCAAAGTGGATATGGGAGTGTCGCCCACGATCAATCTCAACTTTGTGGACCGCCTTCGGGTGCTTCAGACCTTCCGGAAAGCGCCCGACGGTAGCCGCCTGAAGACCCTCGACGACCTGAATGTGGATTTTAGCGTGCTCCCCGGCATGCCCGAGATCTACGCGCGACGCACCTCGGCCTACGACGGCCACACATTCGACACTCCAAGCGAGGAATATGCCGCGCTGCTCGACAGCGAGGGCAGTGTATTCGAGGTCGGAGGCGTGGCTGAGCGCGACTCGCTGTACTGGGCCGATGCCCGGCGAGTTCGCACCGGATACAACGAGCGCCGCATAGACGAACTCATGATGCGTCTGCGTGCGGTGCCTCTATACCGATATTGTGAGACGGCGCTGAGGATCTTTGTGAAAGGATATGTGGGGACGGCCAAGAAAGACTCGAAATTCAACATCGGACCGCTCAACACATTCGTGAGCTACAACTCGGTGGAGGGTCTGAGGCTGAGAGCCGGCGGAGTGACCACTGCCAATCTGTCGCCCCATCTATTTGCCCGCGGGTATGCCGCCTACGGATTTCGCGACCACCGCTGGAAATACAATGCTGAGCTGGAATACTCGTTCAACCGCAAGAAATACCACGCCTCGGAATTTCCGGTGCACTCCATCACGGCGCAGCAACGGTTTGACACCGATCAGCTGGGTCAGCGCTACCTCTTCACCAATGCCGACAACATGTTTTTGGCTCTGAAACGCGGCGACAATCACCTGATAGCCTACCGTCGCGACACACGGCTGAAATATAAGATAGAGCTGAAAAACAATTTTTCCTTTGCCCTTGATGCCGGCCTGAAACGGATGGAAGGGGGACCGTGGATGCAGTTTGTGCGCCCCGACGGCGCGGTGCTCGGGCATTACAATCAGCTGGAGCTGAGCGCAACGCTGCGGTATGCTCCCGGGGAGAAGTTTATGCAGACCACCTCGGAGCGTATCTCGGTGAACCGCGATGCGCCGGTGCTACAGCTGTCGCATCTGTACATCCCCAAGGGGGTGTGGGGAGCGCCGTGGGGCGTGAACCGCACCGAATTTTCGGTGGAGAAGCGCCTGTGGCTCTCGGCCTTCGGCTATGTCGACGTTATGGCCAAGGTGGGTCATGTGTGGAGCAAATCGGCCTTCCCCGATCTGTCGTATCCCAATGCCAACCTGTCGTATACGATACAGCGCGAGAGTTTTTCGCTGCTCAATCCTCTGGAATTTATCGCCGACACCTACGGCGAGTGGTATGTGACATACCGCGCCAACGGACTGCTGCTCGACCGTATACCACTGATCAAGAAGCTGAAATTGCGCGAAGTGGTGGGTTTCCGCGGATGGATAGGGCGCCTGAGCCGCCGCAACCGGCCTCAGGCAGGCACGGCCGATGGATCGCTGCTGCTTTTCCCCGAAGGTGGAGCGGTGGCCGACATGCACGGCACACCCTACATGGAGATCACCGGAGGCCTTGACAACATATTCCGCATCCTGAGGGTGGAATGTGTGTGGAGGCTGACCTACCGCGATGTGCCGGCCTCGGAGCGCTTCGGTGTGCGTGCGGCGCTGCATTTCACCTTCTGAAAAATCTGCCGGGATCGGAATGCCGCGACGGCACTCCGGCGAGGTGAACCATTTGATTCCTGCAATTGTTGGATTTTATGACTATTGCTGCATCATGACCGATGCGGCGTGCGGCCAAATGTCAGAAATGTCAGTAGCTGACATGCCGTAATCGGCGGTTGTGGCACCTCTGGGGCTGCAACGAGGCTTTTGGCATGAAATGTGCATACAGGTTAAATCAGAGAAAAAAACATTAACAACATAGAATCTATAAAGAATCATGAAACTTAAACCGCTTGCCGACCGTGTGCTTATCAAGCCCACTCCGGCGGAAGAAACCACCCTTTCAGGAATCATTATCCCCGATTCTGCAAAAGAGAAGCCCCTCAAGGGTGAGGTGCTTGCAGTAGGCGAGGGCACTAAGGACGAGAAAATGGTAGTGAAAGAAGGCGACTGTGTGCTTTATGGCAAATATGCCGGCACAGAGATAGAGTTTGAGGGTGAAAAGCTCCTCATCATGCGCCAGAGCGATCTGCTCGCAGTGGTAGAGGCCTGAACCTAAGCCGGCGACCCACAGGATACATAAGTAATACCAACTGAAGTAAAACATCTAAAACCCCGGGCGAGAGTCCACGCGGCTACGCCCAATAAAAGATATGGCAAAAGAAATCAAATTCGACATAAAGGCTCGCGAAGAGCTCAAGAAAGGCGTCGACGCACTTGCCGACGCAGTGAAAGTGACACTCGGCCCGAAGGGTCGCAATGTGATCATCGACAAGAAATACGGTGCACCTCACATCACCAAGGACGGTGTGAGCGTAGCACGCGAGATAGAGCTTGAGGATGCCTTCCAGAACATGGGCGCACAGCTCGTGAAGGAAGTGGCCTCGAAGACCGGCGACGACGCAGGCGACGGCACAACCACCGCTACCGTGCTGGCTCAGGCCATCATCACCCACGGACTGAAGAATGTGGCCGCCGGTGCCAATCCTATGGATGTGAAACGCGGCATCGACAAGGCCGTGGCAGCCATCGTGGAGGGTATCCGTGCGCAGGCTCAGGAGGTAGGCGACGACTTCAAGAAGATCGAGGATGTAGCCCGCATCTCGGCAAACAACGACGAGGCTATCGGCCATCTGATTGCCGAGGCTATGAAGAAGGTTAAGAAAGAGGGTGTGATCACCGTCGACGAGGCCAAAGGCACCGAGACCACGGTAGATATCGTGGAGGGTATGCAGTTTGACCGCGGCTACATCTCGCCCTACTTCGTGACCGACACCGAGAAGATGCTCTGCACCATGGATTCGCCCTACATCCTGCTGTATGACAAGAAGATCTCGAATCTCAAGGATATGCTTCCCATCCTCGAGGCCACAGCCCAGAGCGGCCGCGGTCTGCTGATCATCGCCGAGGATGTGGATCAGGAAGCTTTGGCCACTTTGGTAGTGAACCGTCTGCGCGGCTCGCTGAAAGTGTGCGCAGTGAAGGCTCCCGGCTTCGGTGACCGCCGCAAAGAGATGCTCGAGGATATCGCCACCCTCACAGGCGGCGTAGTGATCTCCGAGGAGAAGGGCATGAAGCTCGAAGGTGCCAACATCAACATGCTTGGCACAGCCGAGAAGGTGACCGTCAACAAGGAGAACACCACCATTGTCAACGGCGCAGGCAACAAGGACGCCATCGCAGCCCGTGTGGCTATGATCCGCGCTCAGATAGAGCAGACCAAGAGCGACTACGACCGCGAGAAACTGCAGGAGCGCCTTGCCAAACTGGCAGGCGGTGTGGCAGTGCTTCATATCGGCGCTCCCTCCGAGGTGGAGATGAAAGAGAAGAAAGACCGCGTGGACGACGCCCTCTCCGCAACTCGCGCAGCCATCGCCGAGGGTATCGTGCCCGGTGGAGGTGTGGCTTACATCCGCGCCATCGCCAAGGCCAGCGAGCTTAAGGGCGACAACGAGGACGAGACCACCGGTATCCACATCGTGCTTCGTGCCGTGGAGGAGCCGCTCCGTCAGATCGTGGCCAACGCAGGCGTAGAGGGTGCCGTAGTGGTGCAGCGCGTCAAAGACGGCAAGGACGACTTCGGTTACAATGCCCGCACCGACGTCTACGAGCCTCTGATGGCAGCCGGCGTTATCGATCCTGCCAAGGTGACACGTGTAGCGCTTGAGAATGCTGCATCGATCGCCGGCATGTTCCTCACCACCGAGTGTGTCATCGCCGACAAGAAAGAGGATAATCCTGCTCCCGCAGCTCCCGCCGGCATGGGCGGTATGGGCGGCATGATGTAATGCCTCGGTCGGACCGATCCAAACGCAACAATATATAAAACAGCGGAATCGCCTTTGATACTCTAAGGCGATTCCGCTGTTTTTTTAACCGTTAAGTCGTTGCGGACGATCGGAGCGTGGGAGGTTTACCACTGACCGGAGCGGATGATGGCGATCATCTCGCGGGCGAGTGTGCGGAGATCTTCGTCGGGGGTGATGTAGGGGGGCATCACATAGATGTTGCGGCCGAAGGGGCGCACCCAGATGCCGCGGCGCAGACATTCTCGCTGGAATTTGCCCACGTCGACGGGTCGATTGACCTCGATAACGCCGATGGCACCGAGCACACGCACGTCGGTGACGCAGTCGCCGAGCTCGCGGGCCGGGGCAAGGGCTTCCTCCAGCACACTCTGTATGTGCGCGATAATATCGTGCATCGGTTGCACGCGAAGCAGATTGAGCGAAGCGATGGCGATGGCGCATGCCAGGGGATTGGCCATGAATGTGGGGCCGTGCATCATCACTCCGGCCTCGCCTTTTGAAATGGTGTCGGCCACCTCGGCTGTGGTGAGCACTGCGCTCATGGTGAGATATCCGCCGGTGAGCCCTTTGCCGATGCACATGATGTCGGGCTGCACTCCGGCATATTCCCAGGCAAAGCAGCGTCCGGTGCGCCAGAATCCGGTGGCGATTTCGTCGAAAATCAGATATACGCCATGGCGGTCGCAGAGCCGGCGGAGTTGGCGGAGATACTCCGGGTGGTAAAACCACATGCCGCCGGCACCCTGCACTATCGGTTCGAGGATCACGGCTGCGATTTCGTCGGATTTCTGCTCGAGAAGATCGGCCATGGGGCGGATATCCTCCTCGTGCCACTCACCGCCAAAGCGCGAGCGGGGCTGCGGCACGAAATAGCGCACCGGGAGGGCCGGGCCGAAGGCGCCGTGCATGCCCGTGACGGGGTCGCAGACGCTCATTGCATTCCATGTGTCGCCGTGATAGCCCGAGCGGATGGTGGCAAAATTGGTTTTGGTGTGCGAGCCCGAGCGGCTTATGGCGGCCTGTACGGCCATCTTCATCGCCACCTCTACGGCTACCGACCCCGAGTCGGCATAGAAGATATTGTGCATCGAGGGGGGCGCCATCTCCAGGAGCAATTTGCCCAGCTCGATGGCAGGGTCGTGGGTGAGTCCGCCGAACATCACATGGCTCATCTTGTGGAGCTGCTCCTCGGCAGCGCGGTTGATGGCCGGGTGGTTGTAGCCGTGGATTGCCGCCCACCACGACGACATGCCGTCGATGAGTTCGGTGCCGTCGGCGAGGCGGATGCGGTTGTCGTGGGCCGACTCCACCTTGTAGGTGGGCAGAGGGTCGATGGTGGAAGTGTAAGGGTGCCAAAGATGCTCGCGGTCGAAGGGATCGCAAAGCAGGTTGAAATCGGGGTTTACTTTTTCCGTCATATTCTTTTTCATTATCCGGGGATGATCAAAGCTAAAGCTTTGATAACTAAAAAAATTAGCGGAGGAGGGAGCGGATGCAGACGATGTCGTTGAGAGGGATGGTATCGGGGAGGAGAGCGGCAATCTGGGGCGAGGAGGCGTCGGGTGGGAGGCTCTGCATGGCGGAGCGGACGGCGTTGACGACGGCGGGGGTGAAGATGTCGCCGGGGTCGAGTTCACCTTTGTCGGCATAGTGCATGAGGTGGGAGGTGATGGTGCCGATGGCGAGCGAGCGCTCGCGGGCGATCTCTTCGCGAGTCATGCCGGCTCGAAACATCTCGTATGTGATTTCGTGGCTGTAGGTGCGAGGCTCTTTCGGGGCCTTTGCAGCGCGGTTTTTTGCTGATTTGGGGGCGAGAGAGGAGGCGGGGTCGGTGAATCGACCGCCATTGGCAACGCGTTTGAGCGATTTTTCAGTGGTGGCGTCGAGGGTGGCCGACTGTTTGTATTTGAGGTAGCCCGAGACGGTGAATCCGTGCTGTGCGACGGCATCGAGGAGGCTGCAGTCAGCCGAGAGGGACTGGCTGAGGTCGAGGGTGAGTTCGCGGACGCGCTGCGAAGCCTTTTTGTTGTCGGAGCGGACTCGGGCGGCGCGGCGGAGGGAGTCGCCGAAGATGGCAGTGAGAGAGTCGCGGAAGTATTCGGCGCCTTTTTTCACACGGTCGAGGAATTGGGGCTCGACAAGCTGTGCAACGGTGGCACCGTTGATGAGCGTGAGCCACCGGTCGGCGACGTCGATGATTTTTTCGCGCAGTTCGAGCTCGATCTGCTGCTGCCGGACGGTCTCTTCGGGGAAAGCGTGGGAGTAGGTGGAGGTGAGGAGGCGGGAGAGGGAGTGCTGCATGTCGGCGAGCGAGCGGAAATTGAAGAGCTCGGCGAGTGTGTGGCGAACGTAGGCCTGCTTGATCTGCTGGAGCTCGGAGGCGCTGCGGGCGGCTTCCTCCTCTTGATTGGAGATAAAAGAGCGTACGGCAGGGTCGCATCCGAGGAAGACGCGATCGAGTGGAGTGGCGAGGACAATGCCCTCGAGGGTTTTGCATCGGCTGAGGGCCACGTAGACCTGGCCGGGTGCGAATGAGGCGCCGGCGTCGATGATGACGTGGTCGAAGGTGAGGCCCTGGCTCTTGTGTATGGTGATGGCCCATGCGAGACGGAGCGGCAACTGAGCGAAGGTGCCCTGTACCTCGGTGTCGATGGTGTTGGTGGATTCGTTGACGGTGTAGCGGGCGTTTTCCCAGATTTCGGGTTCGACGACGATCTCCTCGGTGTCGCCCGGGCAGAGGACGCGGACGGTATCGCGGTCGGCGTAGGTGACGTGGCCTATTTTGCCGTTGTAGTAGCGGTGGGCGCCGGTGGAGTCGTTTTTGATGAACATCACCTGTGCACCCACTTTGAGGGTGAGGGAGAGGGGTGTGGGATAGGAAGTTTCGGGGAAGACACCCTTGACTTTGGCCTCGTAGTTGCGGGCCGGGGTGGTGAGCATGGCTATCTGCTGAGCATTGTAGCTGTCGGCCATGGAATTGTGGGAGGTGAGACGGATGTAGTCGCTGCCGGCAGCGGGGCGGAAAGAGGGCTGCACGCGGCTGTGGAGCATCTGCAGGTCGGCGGGAGTGAGGCGGTTGTCGCGGACATGATTGAGAATCTCGACGAAGCGCTCGTTTTGCTGGCGGAAGACGCGGGTGAGTTGCAGGGTGACGTAAGGGATCTGCGCCAGGGCCTTGCTGCCGAAGAAATAGGGGGAGTCGTAGTGGCCGCGGAGCATGGCCTCGTCGCGGGGAGTGACCACGGGTGCGAGCTGCTGAAGGTCGCCAATCATGAGGAGCTGCACGCCGCCGAAGGGGAGGGGAGAGCGGCGATATTTGCGCAGGGCATTGTCGATGGCGTCGAGGAGGTCGGAGCGCACCATGGAGATCTCGTCGATGACGAGGAGGTCGAGAGCGCGGATGATGCGAAGCTTCTCTTTGGAGAATGAGAACTTATCGCGGTAGCTGCTTCCGGGGATATAAGGGGAGAGGGGGAGCTGGAAGAAAGAGTGGATGGTGACACCTCCGGCATTGATGGCGGCGACTCCGGTGGGTGCGACCACGACCATAGTTTTGGCGCTTTTCTGCCGGAGTGTGCGGAGGAAGGTGGTTTTGCCGGTGCCGGCTTTGCCGGTGAGGAAGATGCTGATGCCTGTGTGCTCTACAAATTCCCAGGCGAGTTCCAGTTCGTTGTTGTATTCCATCGCTAAGAAAGGGAAGTGAGGGGAATGGGGACACCGAAGCTGAAGCTTTCGCCGGCTCCAAAATTAAAGATAGGGAAAAAGGATGGATGGAGGAGAAGGGGGGAGAGGGAGGGGCGGGGCGGTTACTGGTCGAAGGTCATTTCGTCGAATCCGGCGGCGTCGAACTCGTCGTCGTTGTATTCGTCGGAGCCGTAGAAGTCTTCGTCGAAATCTTCGGTGGCGGCAGCGGCTTTGGCGTCGACTTTGGCCTCAAACTCGTCGAGGTCGACCATCTGCTCGGGCGCTTTGCCAAGGGCGAGGGTGCAGACGGGGTCCATGAGGTTGGATCCGGGGATGAGCTCTTTCATCTCCATGAAGAAGGAGCGGTCGGTCATATAGTCGAAGGTGAACATGAGTTTCTGGCCTTCGTCGTCGATGAGGTCGCTGAGGCGGGTATCCTCCATGAGGTAGACGTCCTGGTCGGAAGATGTGTCCATGTCTTCGAGTGTGATTTCCTGGCGCTTTTCCCAGTTGTCATCGCAGATGAAGAAAGAGGAGAGCTGATTTTTGTCGTAGTCGACGCTCTCGCAGATGGCGTTTTTCAGGTCGAGGAACGTAGCGTCGGCATCTATTTTGATTTCTCGCTTGAAGTTGTCGACTTCGTCGGATACTATTCTGAAATTGTAAACCATATGTAAAAAATATCCTAAGGTTTCTGAGATTTTGGGGCTTTCCGGTGGCTGGCCCGGCGGGATGCGGGGCTCAGCGGGGGAAGCCATGTACAAAGGTAAAAATTTCCGTATAAAAGACGCAAATATTTTGGGATGTTTTTTTGGAGGCAAGGGGGAGAAAGGCATGAGGGTGGAGGGCAGAGGGAGGGCTCCGCCGGGGCGGGAGAAAGGAGGGAGGGGGCTTTGCTGCAGGCTCAAAGTTTCACTTTGAGTACCAAAAGGGGCTACGCGGCGCAAGGATCCGGCCTGCGGCCTCCGGGAGGGGGAGGGGACGAAAAAAGAGCATCTTTCTTAGATGCGCTTGGGGCGCATCTGAGAAAGACGCTCGTATGAGAAGATTCCGGACCGAAAGAGGCCTTAGGGGAGGCGGGAGCCTGAGGGCGGGAGGCTGAGCCTAAAGGGAGGCTGGAGCCTGAGGGCAGATGGGAAGCTGAGCCTGAGGGGAGGCTGAAGCCCGAAGGCCGGGAGGGGCCGGAGGGGATTGGCGGGGTTACTTTTTGGTGGTGACGGGGAGTGCGCGGCTGAAGACTTCGCGGAAGGAGACGAGGGTCTCGGTGCGGAGGAGTCCCAGGGGCTGCAGGCGCTCGTGGATGAGGTGGAGGAGATGCTCGTTGTCGCGGGCATACATCTTGATGAGCATGTCGTACTCACCGGTGGTGAAGTGGCACTCCACCACTTCGGGTACTTCTTTGAGTTTCTCTACTACTTCGTTGAATTTGTCAGGCTCTTTGAGGAAGATGCCTATGAAAGCGCAGGTGTCATATCCGAGTGTAGTGGGTTTGATGAGTGCGCGAGATCCTTCGAGGATGTTTGTAGCCTGAAGTTTAGCGATGCGCTGATGGATGGCAGCTCCTGAAACGCCACATTCGCGGGCGATTTCGAGGAAAGGTTTGCGGCCGTTGTCAACGAGCATCTGCAGAATCTTGGTGTCGAGGTTGTCAATGTGTAAGCGTGGCATATTCTTAACTTTTTCCTTAGATTTGTTTAGTTGTTATAATATTCCCTTTTGGCGATTAGGTGCCACCCGCAAGGAGAGTGAGGATGGTATTAGGAATTATCACCAGTGGGGTGGTACGTTATCGTTTTTAATACCGCGGAAACTTCGGCAGATATTTCAGATTCGTTGAAGTTGCGGTATTCTATCACCACAAAGTTAGAGAAAAGTTTTTTAATTACGAAAATTGAAATAAGATTTTTTAAAGGGTTAATAAATCTCTCACGTATTGTACGGGATGAAAAAATGTTAATTTTTTACGAGTGAGAGGGGAAATGAGAGAATGGAGACAAGGCGGATTGTGGGCGGCAGTGGAGGTGTAATAGATTGATATATGGGAGATTGTAGGGAGATGATGGGCCGGGCGGATGAGGCGGAGAAGGGAGGAGAAGGGCGTGGGAATAACGAAATATAAGGGAAATGCATGGGCGGGAGATATGTTTTTAAACATGTTTTCATGCGGCAGGTGCCGGGGGCCGGAAGGGGCTTAAGGGGCGGAGATCACGCGAGCTCGCGTGATCACTGAACAAGAGGACGAGACCGGAGGAGGGGAAAGGAGAAGGAGGAGAGGGGAGGCGGGGAAAGGAGAGGAGGAGAAGGGAAAGGAGGAGAAGAGAAGAAGGGGGAAGAGGGGGAGGGAGGGAGAAAAAAGACGAAAGAGGGGAGGAAGATATCGGAAATAATTTGTAATTTTACGGCGTAAAACGGTGTGTCATGGAGCGGAATATGCGCGATACCCGGCTCCAGGACAACAGCGGATTGCAGATGAAACGGCGCAAACCAGTGAAAAACAAAGACTTGATGCGCAAATAGTAGATGCAGGTGTCGCGCGATATTCGGGTATATATGAAAACATTACACGTAGTGACAGCTTTGGTGATGAGTGTTCTGGCGATGAATGGTCAGGATAAGACCATGCATGTGCAGAATCAGGACGGCACATATGCGTCGACGAGAGTAGCCGAGCTGGCAAAGATTTCGTTTTTAAGTGTTGCAGATCAAGGCAAGGGGATGATAATCTCCTCGACGACATCGGCTCCGGTGAAGATGCTCTTTGAGGAGCGTCCGGAGGTGACGGTATCGGGCAGCAAGATAGTGTTTACGACGCAGTCGTCTACTCCGCTGGAGATGGAGATGTCCGACATCACCGATATACGCTTTGGTGAGGCCGCGTCGCTGACGGCGACGGAGCAGAATGAGGGGATAGAGTGTGTGCTGGGTGCGGGAAGCGCCACTTTCCGCGGTGTCGCCTGTGATGCGACTGTGGAGATTTACACAGTCGACGGCCGCCGGGTGGCTGCTCCGAGTGTGTCGGGCGGTGAGATGACGCTGAGCCGCAACACTCTGGAGGCAGGAATCTATATAGTGCATATAGGTAACTTCACGACAAAAATCACCCTCTGAGATACCATAGAAAACTATCGGGGGAAAACGAAATCAGATTTACATAAGACGCAATAGCATATGAAAAAGATATTACTGCTTGCAGCCATCAGCTTAGGCGCTACAACCGTTGACGCTCAGCAGACAACCATGTTGGTGCACACCACCGACGGCAACATCACCCTTCACGATGTGGCCGACGTGGACCGAATCACCTTCACCGACGAAGAATATAAGCTCAACTCCGACAACGACCGCATTCTGGAGTATAACGAAGTGAGCTGGCCTGAGGACAGACTCCTGCCCTTGTTTTTGGCTCCTGCCTCGCCGGTGTACACGCTCGACATGAGCGCGGCCAAGCTGAGCGACACGGAGAGAGTGATGTTTTGCACGCTTCAGGGGATAGTGAACCGCACACGTCCCCGCGTGTTGCTTTATAACCACAACGAGGAGCCTCAGAACACCTGGCCCAGTGCGCACGGTCTGCGCCGCCGAGTTGTCAATGCCAACAAGCCCTATGCCCTGGTGGAAAAATATAAGGATGAGATAGAGGGTCTTGTGCTCTACAGCACCGAGAATAGCGAGCACTACGCCAACTTAGCAGTGACAGCCGCCGGACTGGGTCGCTTGCTGCCGGTGACAGCCGAGATACGAGAGAAACTGAAGAACGAGGGGATTGACCTTCCGGTGGTGGAGGATCTGACAACCCTCACACTGACAACCCCTCAGGATATATACGGCTATCTGTATGACAACTACTGGGAGCGGTGCAACCACCGGCTGGTGGTGAGCGAGCGTCCGCTGATACCTTATGTGCACGATATAGCTGCTGCCGCCGGATCGGCCTCGGTGTGGCTTGATCCTCGAAAATACGCTGAGAAACGAGTTCTCGACAAATTTCTTGCCGACATGACTCCCGGGCGCGATGTGGTGCTCGGATGGTATGCCGAAGAGCGCTCCGGTGTAGGAGAGGCCACAAGATACGGGCTCTCGACAGTTCCTGCAGACTTTTTTGAAAACACCACGGTATATACGGCCGTGAAAGGTGTAGTGAATATCCCTGCTGTGCCCAAGCGCGGGAAGCTGGAGAATAAGGTGTACGCTACGGTGTATATCAGCGACGGCGACAATATACAATACTGCCAGCATGCGATGGCGAAAATCTTCAATCAGGCCGGGCGTGGCAAGCTGCCTCTGAACTGGACCGTGAGCCCCTCGCTGGTGGACTTCGCTCCGCAGATGCTCAACTATTATTATAAGCGCGCGACGGAGAACGACTGCTTCGTGAGCGGACCTTCGGGATTGGGCTATGCGATGCCTTACGATGGGCACAACAAAAAGTGGAACATCATGAAGGGTGACCTGTTTCAGCCTTATTGCGCTCTGACACAGCGCTATGTGGAGAAAGCAGGTCTTCGAGTAATCACGATATGGGACGAGGTGAACACTGCTCAGCGTCAGGCCTATGCCGACGAGTGCAGCTATCTGTACGGCCTTACCATTCAGGACTGGGAGAAACAGAACGGGCGACTGACAACAACAATCCAGAACAACCGCCTGCCTTTCGTGCCCAACTATCCCTGCTATGCCGCCGGGCCGGATGTGATCACCGACTTCTTCAACCGCGATATAAAGAACTTCAAGGGTGACGCGCCGATGTTTGTTACCGGTCAGGTGACAGTGTGGGAAGCCGGTCCCGACGAGCTGACAGGTCTTCCCTCCAAGCTCGATGCCCTTTCTCCGGGGAATGTAGAGCTGGTGAGAGCCGACCACTACTTCAATCTCTTCTGCGAGGCCAACCATCTGCCGTTCGACCTGACTATGATGGAAGCGATGAGCGTGACATCGTCGGCATCGGAGACCGCAGCTGCTGTGGCAGCCGACGGATCGCCCTCGGAGGCTAACATGTGGGTATCGTCGACCGCTGACGGCTCGGGCTGGGTAGAGATGGACTTCGGCGACACCTATTCTATAAGCCGATACGTGGTACGCCACGCCGAGTGCGCCGGTCTGGGCCGCGAACTCAACACCCGCGACTTCACCGTGGAGATCAGTGCCGACGGCAACGCATGGACCGAGGTTGGCGCCTATACCGCTAACACCGCGGCCGTGACCGATGCAAAAATCGAACCGACCGATGCACGATATGTAAGAGTGAAGGTGACCGACGGCGGCGCAGACAAGGTGGCCAGGATCGGCGACATCGAGGTGTATGGGGCGAAGTAGGCTTTAGGCCGGATAGGCAATATAAGCCAAATAAGCCCAATAGACCCAATAAGCCGCCCCGATAGGCCCAATAGGGAGAATATGCCCAATTGGGGAGGGAGCAAATCTCTCGACTCTGAAAATAATGGGGGAATAGGAGGGGGATATCATAAATTATTTGTAATTTTACAGTGGCAGAGCAATGGCTTATTGCTCTGCCATTTGTTACAAATATATGTGACATAAATAGAGAAGATTATGAGAGAAAAGATGAGACCCGGCAGCGGATTTCGTAAAATGCTGATATATATAGCCGCTGTGTCCCTGACGGCATGCAGCGGCAACAGGGGCGGGAGCTCTCAGGAGGGAAACGAGAGGGAGATCACCGTGTCGGTGGCTCCTTTGGCCTATTTTGCCAAGGCGATAGGGGGCGACAGTGTGAAAGTACGCACCCTGCTGCCTGCCGGTACCGATCCGGAGACCTTCCAGCCCGGAATGGACGCAATGCGTGCCCTGAACCGTGGGGGCGTGTTGGCCGTGACCGGCGTGCTCCCCTTCGAGAGCGAGATGACAGAGAAACTGAAGGCCAACAATGCCGACCTTCAACTGGCCGATGCGGGGAAAGGGATAGAGCTGATCTATGGCACACACATGCATGCCCATGCAGAGCATGGCGAGGCTCATGAGGCGCATGAAGCCGGCGACGCGCATGAGCATGGAGAAGGGGAGCCGGACCCGCATATCTGGGGATCGGTGAAAAATGCGCGGATCATAGCCGGAAACCTTCATACCACGCTGTGCGGGCTGTATCCCGAACTCCGCCCATATTTCACCTCACGGTATGAGGAGCTTGACAATCAGCTCGACAGCATCGACCGTGCCTATGCCGTCCGGCTCGAGATGCATCCCGCTTTCGTGATATGGCACCCGTCGCTGAGCTACTTCGCCCGCGACTACGGCCTGGAACAGATCTCCTTCAATATCGAGAACAAAGAGACCTCGCCGCTGCGCCTTCGCGAGGCCACCGACCACGCCCTGACAGAGCGTCCGGCTGCATTTTTCGTGCCGCAGGGCTTGAATCCCGAGCGCGTCAGGGCGATAGCAACGTCGCTGTCGCTCGAGCCGACAGAGGTAAACTTCATGTCGGAGGAGTGGCTGAGCCAAATGAATCTGATAGTAGACCATCTAACCGCCGATCAACGATGACATCGCCTGTAATAAAACTCAACGATGTGTGCATGCGCTGGGAACGTAAAAACGTGCTGAGCCATGTGGACCTGACAGTAAGCCGCGGAGACTTTCTCGCCATTACCGGACCTAATGGCGGCGGGAAAACCACCCTGCTGAGGGTGATACTGAAGCTGTTGCGCCCCACCTCGGGGACAGTGAGTTATCTCGATTCCTCGGGACGGGAGACAGAGCGGCTGGCGATAGGATATCTGCCGCAGAAAAACATGATCGATTCGCGATTTCCGATCACAGTGCGCGAGGTGATAGCCTCGGGTTTGCTCGGGAAGAGCGGAGCCGGACCGACGGCCGACGAAAAGGTGGAGCAGATACTCGACACCGTGGAGCTACGCTCGCATGCCGGCGCCCCGATAGGGGAGCTAAGCGGCGGACAGTTGCAGCGCGCACTGCTGGGGCGTGCACTGATATGCGATCCGTCGATCTTAGTGCTCGACGAGCCTCTAAGCTATCTCGACAAGCACTTTGAAGAGCATATCTACCGGATACTTCGGGAGGTGGCGCCACATACGACCGTGATCCTGGTGAGCCACGAGATGAGTATCATCGCCACTATGGCCACAAGGCACCTGATAGTGGACCATACGCTACACGAATGTACGGCACGCCACCACTATGTGCCGAGCGAATGTTGCTGATGACCGGCCGGGGAGGTATTTTGGCAAGATTTTTGCTAATTTTATGATAAAAGGGCTTACAAAAGCCTCTGACAGCTGTTTATACTTCATATAAAGCTATCAAAGATGTCTTTATCATAAAGAATGGCAAAATATCTCATCAATACAACACAAATCTCTCTCACCATATATGGATAAAAAGATTTTTTCAGAGACTGCCGGCAAGATACGCCGCTATGTGAGCGAACACCGCCTGCACGATGCATTCGGGTATGCCCAATCGCTGGCTCAGGCCGTAGGATCGTATCCCGATCGGAGCGAGCTGGAGCAACTGGAGCAAAACTACCGGATGCTGCTGATGTATGCAGCACAGGGAGCTGAAGATCCCCACCGGTCGGCGATGGTGGCGGGTATAGGGAGCGGAATACTCGGGGTGGTGGACCGTCTCGAGCGTCAAAATCTCCTGGCCTCCGAACCGACACTCTACTATAATACACTGCGCTACGAGCAGATGCAGCGATCGGACAGCATAGGATCGCTGCTGGCCGACTACGTGAACACTACGGCCGACATGTCGCTCTTCAACGCTGTGAGCATGGGGCAGAAGCAACCGCAACAGCAGCAGAAGATGCTCGAACGCGAACAGAAAGAGCGGCGGATATTCAATCGCATATGGGTGACATATCCGCTGAGCGCGGCCGACGTAGAGGCGATAGGGCAAGCCATGGTCGACGACCGTATACCTGCCTACGCCAGGGAGCTCTTCGCCTGGGCGATAATCCTCGGAGGACTGCAGTATCACGACAGCGCCAGGGTAGGGATGCTGGTAGACCTCTACGGGTCGGAGACCATGCGGCTCTCCACCGTGGGACTGATAGGACTTTGCCTGCTGCTCAACGCGCATCCCGAGCGGGAACTGTCGCGCAACGTGTCGCTGCGGCTGGCAGCGCTCCGCGACCGTAAGGAGTGGGGGCGCGACATCCGCATGGCGGCCTTGGAGCTTGCCAAAACCATCGACACCGACCGCATCACCGCCAAAATCCGCGACGAGCTGGTGCCCGGGATGATGAAACTTAAGCCCGAGATAGACAAGAAGATAAAACTCGGGATAGAGGAGCTCGACCCTACCGAAATGGAGGAGAATCCCGAATGGCAGGAGATGATCCACAAGACCGGCCTCGACGAAAAGCTCAAAGAGATGAGCGAAATACAGGAGGAGGGGGGCGATGTGATGATGGGGACCTTTGCCCATCTGAAATCATTCCCGTTTTTCAACGACGTGGCCAACTGGTTTCTGCCGTTCCACACCGACTATTCGCTCTTTTCCGACGGGAAAGGGGGGAGCAACACTGTGGCCGACATAATGTATACCGCGTCATTCCTGTGCGACAGCGACAAATACTCATTTATGATCTCGCTGGGTCAGGTGCCCGAGGCTCAGAGGCGGCTTATGATGCAGCAGCTCGAGGAGCACGACGCCCAATTGGCCGAACTGCGCGCCTCGACACTCTCTGCCGGCAACGCCGACCGGCGCAGCGTGGTGAACAAGCAGATACAGAACGCCTTCCGCTTCTTCCGCCTTTTCCGGCGCAAGGGTGAGATGCCCAATCCCTTTGCCGACGGGGTGAACTTAGCGGCCAAAGGGCCGTTTGCGGCAGATCTGCGCGACGAAGATACCCTCAATCTCATAGCCGAGTTTTACTTCGGTCACGGATATTACGCCCAGGCTCTGGCACTTTTCGGCATCCTGGCTGAAGAAAGCAATGCCGATGCCGCGCTGTATCAGAAGATGGGGCATGCACGGCAGAAACTGGGCGACTATGCAGGGGCGGTGGCCGACTATGAGCGCGCCGAGATGCTCGACGGCAACAGCGACTGGACGCTGCGACGGCTGGCGCGGTGCTATATGGCCCTGCACCGGCCCGAGGAGGCGCTCCGGTGTCTGCGCACCCTAGAGGCGCATCAGCCCGACAGTGCCGCAGTGAGTCTCAACATAGGGCGATGCCTTGTGGAGCTCGAGCGATATGACGAAGCCGTGAAAGCTTACTTCAAGAGCGAGTATCTCGCTCCGGATTCGACCAAAGCGCTGCGCCCGCTGGCATGGTGCCTGCTGGTGACCGGCGACATAGAGCGGAGCCGCAAATATTACGAAAAAGTGATAGAGCGAACCGAGCCGCAGGCCGTGGACTATCTGAATCTCGGACATCTGAGCATAGCCGACGGGAAATATAAGGAAGCTATGAACTTCTACCGGCTCAACATCTCGGCCCGTATGCCCGAAGGAAGCGACGGGAGCACCCGCAAAGACGCCATAGACGCTTTTATCGCCGATGTGGTGGCCGATATGAAATATCTGACGCGGCTTGGGGCCGACGCCGAACTGGTGTCGCTGCTTATCGATTCAGTGCTGTATGATTATTAACTAAAAGCTATATATATATATTATGGTAATCCAAAGATGGCAATCAGTGTGGCTCCTAATCGGCGCCATCCTCGTGGGAGTATTCTGCTTCATCCCTATGGTATCGCTGCCGGGCGGCATGGAAGACACCAACAGCGCGACGCTCATGTCGCCGAGCGACCTGCCGGTGTTCTTAGTGCTGAATATCGTGACGGCCGTGCTGCTGTTTTTAGCAATCTTCCTGTTTAAGAACATGCGGCTGCAGAAGACGGTGACCTTAGTGTCGATGCTGCTTCTTGCAGTGGCAACGGTGACCGAGTGTCTGCTGCTTTACAACTGGAACTCGACCTTCGGACGCGTGGAGATGTTCGGGAGCGTGCTGTTGCTGCTCGGGGCTCTGGTGTTTACGCTGATGGCGTACAGGGGGATCCGCAAGGATGAGAATACGCTGCGCTCGGCCGACAGGCTGAGATAAGTGCTTAGATCTTAGAGCTAAGAGAGAACAGAGCTAAAGCTCTGATAACTAAAAAGCTGCGGCGGGGGGAGACTTCGGACTACGTCCTCAGCACTGTGCTGAGGACGGAAAGGAGGGGGGGAATGCTAAAGCTGCATTATCAAAGCTAAAGCTTTGATAACTAAAAAAAGAATACCGGAAAGGGGAGGAAGGAGCAAGCAAGCCTTTTCGGAAGGGGGAGTAAGGAGCAGCCGTGTTTCCATTGAAGGCAATGGGAACACGGCTTTGAAAGTTAAAATTGAGAGGTAAGCAGGGCCTAAAAGGCCGACCTGCATAAAAAACCGTTAATTCTCCGGCTGCGGTTTTCTGAAGCCACAGGCGCTCTGAAACTCAGCGAAGAAATCGTGATCGAGCGCTACGGAAATACGGCAGAGAAGCTCAGTGTCGATACTTCCTTTGCGGAGAATTTTGTATACATTGGTGCGATCGCAGCAAATCTCCTGAGCCAGCCAAGCCGCGGGGCGGCGCTGACGACGCAGTTCATTGCCGATAAGAGAACCGATGTGAACCTTTATGCCACATTCTTCGGTTCTTGTTAATACAGAGAGACCATCCATGATAAAAACGAGAGGTGATGAAGTGGTAAAAACGTTTTTTTAAGTATGGCACCGGAATAACTTGCAAATCCACATGAGCGAGGATTAACAAATTTTTCGGGTCATGCTTACGGCTGCAAAATTAGTGAAAATTTGGATACTTCCAAAGCCAAAGCGCACAAAGGAGCATTTTTAACAATGATTAATGTATAAAAAGGGCGTTTTGGGCGTTTTCCTAAATGTCAACAAACTGTAGATTAAAGGATAACGAGGTGTAGAAAATATAGCAACAATTCGTAGAAAAATTGTCTACATGCTTATGATCGGCAGTTAAAAAGGCGCGCCCGTGCTAAGGGGCGCGCCTTCAGAGGTGATGCAGCGATGCTGCGTAATATGCAATCTGTATTTTATTTGAGACCTCTCTGGCGGAGGAGAGCACCTGTATCGGGACGGTGTCCGCGCATGGTCTCATAGAGGACCATCGGATCCTCGGAGTCGCCGCTCTCGAGGAGAGTCTTGAGGCGTGCGGCAGTAGCGGGATCGAAGACGCCATTCTCCTTGAACATTTCGAAAGCGTCGGCATCGAGCACCTCGGCCCAGAGGTAGGTGTAGTAGCCCGAAGCATAACCCTCGTCGCCGAATATATGCTTGAAGTAGGGAGAGCGATAGCGGAAGGTGAGCTGCGAAGGCATGCCGAGGCGGTCGGCTACCGATTTCTCGAATGCAGCCACGTCGATATCGCCCTGGGGATTGAGCTGACCCCAGTAGAGGTCGAGGAGGGCAGCGCCGGCGAGTTCGGCAGTCATGAATCCCATATTGTGCTTGGAAGCGTCGCTGATCTTCTGCACGAGCGAGTCGGGGATGAGTTCGCCGGTCTGATAATGGTGGGCGTACTCCTTAAGGAGCTCGGGCTGGAAGGCGAAATGCTCGTGGAACTGCGAGGGGAACTCCACGAAGTCGCGGTCGACCGAAGTGCCGCTCTGGCTCTTGAGGGGAGCTTTGGAGAGCATGCCGTGGAGGCCGTGACCGAACTCATGGAACATGGTGAGCACCTCGTCGATGGTGAGGAGCGAGGGGGTGTCGGCGGTGGGTTTGGAGAAGTTGCCCACGTTGTAGACGATAGGACGCACTACAGAGCCGTCGGGGTTGACCCAAGAGGTCTGGAGCTCCTCCATCCATGCGCCCTGACGCTTGCTGGCGCGGGTGAAGTAGTCGGTCATGAACACGGCGAGATGGTTGCCTTCGGCATCCTTGACGTCGTAGACCTTGACATCGGGATGATACTTGGGCGCGTCGGGCATCGGCTCGAAAGTGAGGCCGTAGAGCTTGTTGGCCATGGCGAAGATACCCTTGGCAACTGAATCGACGGCGAAGTAGGGACGGATGGCATTCTCGTCGAGATTGTATTTCTGCTGACGCACCTTCTCGGCGAAGTAGCTGTAGTCCCAGGGCTCGATCTTGAAGGTGTTGCCCATGGAGTCGGAGAGCGCCTGCATCTCAGCCACTTCCTCGGCCACCTTAGCCTTGGCGGGCTCCCAGATGCTGAGCAGCAACTGCTCGGCAGCCTGAGGAGTGGAAGCCATCTTGTCGGCAGTCATGAGCGAAGCGAAATCGGGGAAGCCCATGATGGCAGCTTTCTCGGCGCGGGCTTTGACGATCTCCTGAATGACGGGGAGATTGTTGTTGTCGCCGCTCTGAGCGTTGCCGGTGTATCCGCGCCACATTTTCTCGCGGAGGTCGCGGTTGTCGGCATACTGGAGGACAGGCAGACGCGAGGGAGCGTGGAGAGTGAAGACCCATTTGCCCTCTTTGCCGCGCTCCTTGGCCTCGGCAGCGGCGTTGGCCACGGTGGAAGCGGGGATGCCGGCGAGGTCGGCCTCATTGTCGACTACGATCTCGAAAGCATTGTTGGCGTTGAGCAGATTTTTGTTGAATTTGATGTAGAGATTGGAGAGGCGGTTGTTCACCTCCTTGAGCTGCGCCTTCTTGTCGTCGGGGAGGAGAGCGCCGTTGAGGGTGAAGTCGCGGTAGATGTGCTCGATGGCGCGGACCTTATCGTGGGAGAGGCCGAGCGAGTCGCGGGTGTCGTAGAGGGTCTTGACGCGGCTGAAGAGGCCGTCGTTCATCATCATCTCATCGGAGAAAGCGCTGTACTGCGGGAGGATAGAGTCGGAAACGGCGCTGAGCTCGGGAGTAGAGTCGGCCTCGGTGAGCGACATGAGCACCGACATGACGCGCTCGAGTGTGGGGGAGAGATTGTCAAGGGCGAGGATGGTGTTGTCGAAAGTAGGAGCCTCGGGGTTGTTGACAATCGAGTCGATGGAGGCGCGAGCCTCGGCCACGCCGGCCTCGAAGGCGGGCATGTAGTCGGAGATTTCGATTCCCTCGAAGGGAGGGATCTGATAGGGGGTGTCGTAAGGCTTCATGAACGGGTTCTGCCGTTCGCTCTTGCCACACGAAGTCACCGAAAGTCCGGTGGCCACCGCCAAAGCACAGAATGCCATAGTGATTGGTTTCATGTTGATGTTAGTTTAAATTATTGAATTGTAGGATCTTTCCAGTAAAATTTAGCGCAGATGGGATAGTGATCGGACCATCCGGTCTTGATGCGCTCAAATTCGTAGGGCTGCATATCTCCGCGATAGAAGATGTGGTCTATATTAAAGTAGAGCCGGTTGCCGTGGTAGGTGAAAGTGGGTCCGATGCCAGCCTCGGCGAAAGCGCTGCGGAAGTCGTCGCCGGCGATGATGCGGCAGGCGTAGCATCCGGGGATGTCGTTGAAATCGCCGGCCACGATGACATTTCGCACCCCGATGGAGTCGATCTGCTGTCGGAGCAGGCGAGCCTGGATGGCGCGCTCGCGGAAGGCAGCGGAGAGTTTGCCGAGAAGCTGATGGCGCACGGCCTTGACCTTTCCGGCAGCTTCCCCCTCGGCGAGACGGTCGATGAGCAGCTTGTCGTCGTCGTTGAGGCCGATGCTCTGCATATGGACGGAAATGACGAGTGTCTCATGCCCGTCGATATCTACCAGTGCGCCTCCGAACCACGAGTAGATGCTCTCGGGCTGCCGGAGTTTGATCTCACGTGCCGGGTAGCGGGTGTAGATGTCCTGGCCATTCATGCCGCCGCGGAAGGGAAAGATTGATTTCATCTCCTCGGCCATATCGGCGTTCATAAAATAAGGTGCGTATTCTACAGGCTGCGGCGCCTCCTGGAGGCAGGCGATGTCGGGGCGGGTGTCGATGAGGTAGAGGGCCGAGGTGTTGAGGCGCCCTTCGGCCATCTGCCGCTTCAGTTCGTCGAACGAAGGGAGCGGATTGTCCGGACCGTAGTGGGCGTTGAAGTCGTAGTAGGTGAAGACATTGTAGCTGACCAGCGAGAAGCTGCTCTTTTGCTCCTGAGGTGTGAGACGGTGGGTGTGGAAATTGAGCGGAAAGAAGGTGAGGATGGGACCTGCCAGCAGGAGCAGTGTAAGCGCCGGGACGAGCGCCATGCGTCGGCAGAAGATAAGGCAGAGCACCAGCGCCAGCAGCTCGAGAATGAGCCACCCCGGGAAGGTGAGCGCCAGGATGGCGGGGATGGTGCTGAACTGTGGCGACACCATGCCGCCGTAGCCGGCCAGGAGCGCTCCGGCTGAGAGGAGCCCGAGGAGTGCGTAGCCTGTAACGGTGAGCCGGTGTCGGAGGGTGGGTGTCACTTTCTGTGCGTGTGCGATGTGTTAAACGATAGGTGATGAATGAGAGGACTGTCAGCGGGAGAGGGGCTCTCGCCGGTCGCGCCGCGAGGAGAGGTCGAAGAGAAGGAGGCGCTCCTGCTCGGTGAGCGAGGCGTAGCCCACCCGGCGGGCTTTCTCCATGAGGTCGAGGCGGTCGAGGTGGCGGCGTGTGCGCTGCTCCATGAGGCGGATGTTGCGTCGGGTGTAGATCTTCCAGGCGAAAGCGAGGATGACTCCGGCGGCGATGCCTCCGATGTGTGCGGCCGTCTGCTGGGGCGCCATCTCGAGGCATGCCAGGAGGAAGACCACTCCGGCGGCCACAGCCAGTTTGCGGAGCGAGAATGTGCCGATGAAGGCCATGCGCACCTTTTTGCCGGGCTCGGCGATGAGGGTGGCGCTGACCACGGCAAGAGTGGCAGCCGAGGCGCCGACGAGGCAGGCATCGTCGACGCGGGAGAAGAAGGCGCTGAAGATGACATAGCTGACAGCTCCGGCGATGCCGCCGGCGAAATAGACAGCTGTCATCTGCTTCCATCCGGCAATCTCGGCGAGGAGCGCTCCGAACCATGCGAGCCACAGACTGTTGACCAGCAGATGCCAGAAGTCGATGTGGGTGAACATGTAGGTGAGGAAGGCAGAGGGGAGCTGTGCTGCCGCGGAGGGGTCGGCGGGGAGTGCCAGCCATGCCACAAGGCGCTCCACGCTACCCCCGTCGGCGGGCATGACGAACCATGCGGCTTTGAGGATGGCGAAGATGGCCACGTTTGCGATGATGAGACGGACGGCAGCTTTCACTTCAGCGGGGATTGATGCTTAATAATACGGACCTCCGATCACATGCTTGCGGCGCCAGTAGATGAGGATGAGCAAGCCGAAGAGCATGCCTCCGAGATGAGCAAAATGGGCGACGGTGTCGGCCTGATTGTTGTAGACGCCGAGGGCGAGCTCGATGACGGCGTAGGCGATGACCATGACCTTGGCACGGATGGGGATAGGCGGGAAGAGGAGGTATAGCTGCACGTTGGGGAACATGTAGCCGAAGGCGAGGAGGATGCCGAAGATGGCTCCTGAGGCTCCGATGGTGGGGGTGTGGAAGAGGTTGAAGAGCTGCTGGATGACAGGCTCATTGGAGGATATGCCGATATTCCAGAGCTCCTGGCCGGTGACCACGGTGTTGCGCAGCAGGGAGGTGACGGATGAGGGATTAGGGAATATCGAGGCGTAGTGGTTGATCATGATGGCGAAGACGCCTTCCTGCACCAGGGCTGCTCCGATGCCGCAGGAGAGATAGTAGAAGAGGAATTTCGGTCCGCCGAGCAAGCGCTCCATGGTGACGCCGAACATGAAGAGGGCGAACATGTTGAAGAACAGGTGCCAGAAATTGGCATGGATAAACATGTATGTCACCAGCTGGGTGGGGATGAACTCTTGTGATGTGATGTAGTATATTGCTCCGTATTGCTCGAGGATGCGGGCCACGGGGCCAATGAGCGCCATGGCGATCCAGATGACCACATTGATAATCAGCAGATTTTTGGTCACGGGCGGCATGTTGCGAAACGAATCGGCAAATCCCATATCTTTTTTATTGCGTATTAAGAATGTTTAAAATGCAAAGGTACAGAATTCTGATTTAAAAACGAGGAGACGAAACATTAAAAGGGGTTAAATTAGTGCTTAGATTGGAGATTGGAGATGGTAGATAGTAGAGAGGGGAGCTTTACTGCAAACTCAAAGCTGAAGCTTTGAGGACTACAAACAGCTTCGCGATGGGAGGAAAAGAAGGGGAGGAGAACCGGGAGGGAGACTTCGGACTGCGTCCTCAGCACAGTGCTGATGGCGGAAACGAGGAGGGGAGGG
>ERZ779852.1271-NODE-1271-length-24428-cov-5.374185_pt1 | contig 24428 bp, 20 predicted proteins | sample MGYA00511559_ERZ779852 | MGnify/ENA primary metagenome ERZ779852 (study PRJEB29588, sample SAMEA2157977) | human gut metagenome | biome: human gut; feature: human-associated habitat; material: faeces | place: Denmark | collected 2008/2010 ...
CTCCGGCTGCGCCGGAGCGCCCTGCGGGCGCCTCTCTGCCCCCTGCAGAAGCCAAAGGTACTGTTGCACAGGGTTGAACAAAAGACCAGAGTTATTTAGCCAAAAGGCTTTACAACTCTGGTCTTTTTCAGTTTACTTATCACTGAAGCAATCCTTCAGCCGCTCCGCAAAGCTCTTGCGCTTCTGGTAGTTCTTGTCGCCCAGTGCCGCGTCAAACTCCCGCAGCTTATCCTTCTGTGCTTTGGTCAGGCTCTTGGGTACCTCTACCATCACTCGCACATACTGGTCGCCTCTGCCGCGGCCGTTCAGGGCGGGCACGCCCTTATCCCGCAGCCGGAAGACGGTTCCGCTCTGGGTGCCCTCCGGCACATGATAGCTTACCTTGCCGTCCACGGTGGGCACCACAATATCGTCGCCCATTGCCGCCTGCGCAAAGGTGATCGGGATCTCGCACCAGATGTCATAGCCGTCACGCTCAAACAGCGGGTCTGGACGAACGCTTACCGTTACCCGCAGGTCGCCGGCAGGACCGCCGTTGCGACCGCTGTCGCCCTGCCCGCGCACCGCGACGGTCTGACCGTCATCAATGCCGGCGGGGATATTCACCGTTACGGTCTTATTCACCTTTACACGGCCCTTGCCGCCACACTTGGGGCAAGGCTCCTTGATGATACGACCCCGTCCGCCGCAGCGGGCGCAGGGCTGCTGCATCTGCATCACGCCAATGGCAGTCTGACGCCGTACCGTCACCTGACCGGTGCCGTGGCAGTCGGGGCAGGTCTCGGGGTTGGTGCCCTTCTTGGCGCCGCTGCCGCCGCATTCGCTGCAGTTCTCCAGCCGAGAGACCTTGATCTCTCGGGTGCAGCCCTTCACTGCCTCCATAAAGGAAACCGTGATTTGAGCCTCACGGTGCTCGCCGCGAATGGGACCGTTAGGATCCCGCACGCGACCGCCGCCGAAGCCGCCGAAATCACTAAAGCCGCCGAAGCCGCCGGCTCCAGCGCCACTGAAGCCGCCCGTGCCGTCAAAGGCACCGGCGCCAAACTGGTCGTACTGCGCGCGTTTCTTCGGGTCCTTCAGGACATCGTAGGCTTCATTGATCTCCTTGAACTTCTCCTCTGCCTCTTTCGGGTTGTCCGGATTGAGGTCTGGATGATACTTGCGGGCCAGCTTCTTATAGGCACGCTTGATCTCCTTTTCATCCGCGCTCTTGTCAACGCCCAGCACTTCATAATAATCGCGTTTTTCGCTCACGTTGCACCATCCTTACAGAAAAATTGGGAGTCCAGAGGGAACCGCGTCAAGCGTCCCCCATAACTCCCAACCTTCAAACAATCATCTGCTTATTTCTTGTCGTCTTTGACTTCCGTGTAGTCCGCATCGACGACATCATCGTCATCTTTCTTCTGCTGCTGAGCGCCCTGAGCGTTCTCGGCACCAGCCTGCGCACCCTGCTGTGCACCAGCAGCCTGTGCCTGCTGATAAGCAGCAGCGCTGAGTTCATAGAGAGGCTTCTGCAGCTCTTCCGTTGCCTTCTTGATGGCTTCCGTATCGTTGCTCTTGATGGCCTCTTTGACCTTCTCGCAGGCAGCCTTGACTTCCGATACCTTGCCGGCATCTGCCTTGTCGCCGAGCTCCTTGATTGTCTTCTCTGCCTGATAGACGAGGTTGTCGGCGTTGTTCTTGGCGTCGATGGCTTCCTTCTGTTTCTTGTCTTCTGCCTCATGAGCCTTGGCTTCGTTGACCATGCGGTCGATGTCTTCCTTGCTCATGCCGCTGTCCGACTGGATCGTGATCTTCTGCTCCTTGCCCGTGCCGAGGTCCTTAGCGGAGACGTGCACGATGCCGTTCGCATCGATATCGAAGGAAACTTCAATCTTAGGTACTCCGCGCGGAGCTGGCGGGATATCCGTGAGTTCGAAGCGGCCGAGCGTCTTGTTGCCGGCAGCCATCTCACGCTCGCCCTGCAGGACGTGGATATCGACAGACGGCTGATTGTCCGCAGCCGTCGAGAAGATCTGGCTCTTGTGCGTCGGAATCGTCGTGTTGCGCTCGATGATCTTCGTGCAAACACCGCCGAGCGTCTCGATACCGAGGGAAAGCGGCGTGACATCGAGGAGCAGGACGTCCTTGACTTCACCGACGAGGACACCGCCCTGGATGGCAGCACCGACGGATACGCACTCATCCGGGTTGACGCCCTTCGACGGCTCTTTGTGCAGGATATTGCGGATGGCATCCTGGACAGCCGGGATACGGGAAGAACCACCGACGAGGATGATCTTGTCGATATCGTCAGCCGTGAGGTCTGCATCAGCCATGGCCTTGCGCGTCGGGCCCATCGTGCGCTCAACGAGGTCACTCGTGAGCTCATTGAACTTTGCGCGCGTCAGCGTGAGGTCGAGGTGCTTCGGGCCCGAAGCATCGGCCGTGATGAACGGCAGGTTGATGTTCGTCTGCGTCATGCTCGAGAGCTCGATCTTTGCCTTCTCGGCAGCTTCCTTGAGGCGCTGAGCAGCCATCTTGTCCTGCGAGAGGTCGATGCCGTTCTCCTGTTTGAACTCGCCGACCATCCAGTCGATGATCTTCTGGTCGAAGTCATCGCCGCCGAGGTGCGTATCGCCGTTCGTAGCCTGTACTTCAAACGTGCCTTCCGAGAGCTCGAGGATCGAGACATCGAACGTACCGCCGCCGAGGTCGAAGACGAGAATCGTCTCATCCTTGTCCTTGTCGAGGCCATAGGCAAGTGCTGCAGCCGTCGGCTCGTTGACGATGCGCAGGACATCGAGGCCTGCAATCTTGCCGGCGTCCTTCGTCGCCTGGCGCTGGCTGTCGTTGAAGTAAGCCGGGACCGTGATGACGGCCTGCGTGACCGTCTCACCGAGGTATGCCTCTGCATCGCCCTTGAGCTTCTGCAGGATCATAGCCGAGATCTCCTGCGGCGTGTAGTCCTTGCCGTCGATCGTGACCTTGTAGTTCGGGTCGCCCATATGGCGCTTGATGGACGAGATCGTGCGGTCCGGGTTCGACACAGCCTGGCGCTTTGCCAGCTGGCCGACGAGGCGCTGGCCATCTTTCGTGAAACCGACAACAGACGGCGTGATGCGGCTGCCTTCCGGATTCGTGATGACGGTCGGCTCGCCGCCTTCCATGACGGATACGACGGAGTTCGTCGTACCTAAGTCGATACCAATTACTTTAGACATGGTAACATCCTCCTAAACTTTATGTAAAACTTGAATCATCTGGTTTATGCGATCAGGACGCTCAGTTGGAGACGACCTGGACCATGCTCGGTCGGATGACGCGGCCCTTGACCATGTAGCCCTTCTGGAGCTCCTGGGCGACCGTGTCGTCTTCTTTCTCGGGGTCTTCGACCCGCATGACGGCCTGATGGAAGTTCGGGTCGAACTTCTGGCCGACGGCCTCGATGTGCTCAAGGCCGTTCTTCTTGAGGATTTCCTGGAACTGCGTGAAGATCATCTCGACGCCCTTCTGGAAGGCCTCCACATCCTTTGTCTCGGCCGCCATCGCGCGCTCGAAGTTGTCGAGCAGCGGCAGCATGTCTTTGCAGAAATTCTGCGTGACGACTGCGGAAATCTCTTCGCGTTCCTTCGCCGAGCGGCGGCGGAAGTTGTCGAAATCGGCCTGGAGGCGCAGCAGGCGGTCCTTCTTCTCCTGAAGGTCTTTGTTCAGGCCGTCAACCTGGCCCTTGAGGGCCTCGATCTCTTCCTGCATCGCCGCATCTGCTGCAGCAGCCTCTTCTGGAGCTTCTTCCTCGGAGCCCTCTGCAGCATCTTCCTGCGCGGCTTCTGCCTCGTCAATCTCCTGCTGCATCTCCTCCAGCTTCTGCTCATCCTTCTTCTTCATTTCATCTTTGATAAATGATGGCAAAACTATCACCTCTTCACTCTATTCCGGGAAACCTGCGGCCCTACCAGTGGAACCGCTTGATGACTTCTGTCAGATTGGAATTCATGTATTCGAGCAGGCTCATGGCCTTCGCGTATTCCATGCGCGTCGGTCCGAGCACTGCTATCGTGCCCAGGAGCTCACCATCGAGATGGTACGTCGCGGTGATGATGCTGCTGTCCTTGAAGTGGCTGTCCTCGTTCTCCTGGCCAATCGTGACCTCGAGTCCGTCGCCCATGTGGGCGTGCAGCACATCCTTCATGAGTTCTTCCTTCTCGAGCACCAGAAGCGTCTCCTTGACCTTCTCCACATCGTGGAACTCCGGCTGCTCGAGCATCTGCGTCGTTCCGCCGAGGTACAGGCGCTCCCGCTTGCCCGAATCGAGCGCCCTGTTGATGACCTCGAGAGCCGATTCGTAGAGCGGCTCATCCTGGATCTCATCGCGGATCTTCGCGAGTGCCGGATGGTCGATGGTCGAGAGCGTGTGACCGGCGAGATTCTTGTTGATGACACCGGCCATGCGCTGGAAGTCCTCGAAGCTCGAGCCATTCGGCATCTCGAGGATCTTGTTCTCGATAAAGCCCGCATCCGTCATGAGCACGGTGATGACGCGCCTGTCGTCGAGCGGAAGGAACTGCAGGCAGCGGAACGCGGCCTGCGTCATCTGCGGCGCGAGGACAAGAGAGACGTTCTTCGTCACCTGCGAGATGATGCGCGCCGTCTCCTGGAACACCTCGTCGATGCGCTTGACGCGCGCCCTGTACCAGCGGTTGATGAGCTCTTTCTCCTCGTCGCTCACGGGCTTCGGGGGGATCAGGCCGTCCACATAGAAGCGATATCCCTTCGACGATGGGATGCGTCCAGAGGAGGTATGCAGCTGCTCGAGGTAACCTAGCATCTCGAGGTCCGCCATCTCATTGCGGATGGTCGCCGGACTCACGCCGAGGTCGTACTTCCTCGCCAGTGTCCGTGAGCCGACCGGCTCCGCTGACTCGATGTAATCATCGACGATTGCCTGCAGCACGCGTTTCTTGCGCGCGTCGAGTTCGTCCTTCATCTGCATGCCCCCTTCCTTCTGTTTTGTTCTCTGTTAGCACTCTATCTATCCGAGTGCTAACTTTGAATCTATAAAGAATATACACCGAAAAAAACAAAAAGTCAACACCTAAAAGTCAAAAAGTCAAAATTATTTTCGACTTTTTCCTCGCGCACGAAAAAAAGACTGCCGCGCTTGCGGCAGTCTCAGCTTCTATCATCTTTCAGTGGATATCCGTCAGTCACTTGGCCTGTTCAAAGGCATCTGCGACGGCAGCCTTGATCGTATCGTAGTCCTGGCCCGGCTGCGCCTCATACACCTTGTGCCCCTCGATGAAGAGGCTCGGCACGTAGTAGTAATCCTTGGCATACGCCTTGGCGAGCTCCGGCTGCTCGTTCTCGTCGATGATCTCGATCTCAACACCCGCATAGGCCGGCTGCTCTGTGCGCAGCTCCTCCACGGCCTGCGCGGCCTTGGCACAGTACGGGCAGCCCTGCATCTTGATCATAGTGATTTTCTTCATGGGAATCGTCCTTTCTATCGCTATCCTTGCTCACGCACCGCCTTCGGCGCCGCTCTTCTGGCGCAGCCAGGCTGCGAGCACCTGCGCGTGGTTCTCCTGCTGGTTCTTCGCGGCGTAGAGCAGCGTCACATCCTGCGTCTCGAGCCACTTGCGGCAGCGCTCGGCAAAGGCCGCCGCGCCTTCGCTCGCCTCCAGTTCTTCGGCATAGCCCTCGCGGAATCCTGCAAAGGGCATCTCGCCGCGATGGTAGAGTTTGCGCAGCTCCGAAGACGGCGTGATCTCCTTCGGCCAGGCATCGTAGGGCAAGTCGGCCTTGCGGATGCCGCGCGGCCAGAGGCGGTCGACGAGCACGCGCACGCCATCATCGGGCGATGGCACTTCGTAGACGCGCTTGAGACGGATTTCATGCATGAGCATTCGCTTCCTTTCATTACCTCTACCTTACCATCTGGCAGAGAAAGATTCCGTGACTCGAATCACAGAAGTCAAAGCAGGAATTCCTCAAAGGCCACGTTGCCGTACTTCATGCCCAGCTCTGTCAGCCGGACGCCTGCTGCATCCTCTGCGAGCAGCCCCTGGCGCTTGAGCTTGGCAATGGCATCTGCATAGATGGCGTCGAGCGGCACGCCGAATCTCTGCTCGAAGTGCCTGCGGTCGATGCCCCTTGCTGTGCGCAGGGCGAGGAAAGCGAATTCTTCCATGGCAATCTCGCGCGTCATCGCCTCTTCCTGCCGCCGCACGCCGCTCCCGCTGCGGATGCCCTCGATATAAGCGGGAATCTCCCGCACATTCTCGTAGCGCTGCCCCTCGAGATAGGAATGCGCCGCTGCGCCGATGCCAAGATACGGCACATCCTGCCAATACGAAAGGTTGTGGCGGCTCTCAAAGCCAGGCTTGGCAAAATTTGAGATCTCATAGCGCGCATAGCCGTGCTGCGGCAGGAACGATGTCATCGCATCGTACATCGCTTCGACCATGTCATCATCGGGAAGAGACAGTTTCCCCATTTCCTGCATCCTGGCAAAGGCCGTGCCTTCCTCAAGCTGCAGTCCGTAAATCGAGATGTGCTCCGGCTGCAGGGAAACCATCGTCTCAAGGTCATGCACGAGCATCTCCTGCGTTTCGCCCGGCAGTCCGTAGATGAGATCCATGCTGACATTGCGGAAACCCGCTGCGCGCGCGAGCTCCATCGCCTCTCTTGCCTGCGCCCCCGTGTGGATGCGGCCGATGCGTTTCAGGAGTGCATCGTCAAAGGTCTGCACGCCAAAGGACAGGCGGTTGACGCCAAGATCATGAAGCAAGGTGAGGTACGCGAGGTCAATCGTACCCGGATTGCATTCCACCGTGAACTCAACCGGCTTTTTTTGCCTCTCTCCTGACGCCGCCGGCAGAGCAAATACCTCCTGCAGCGTCTTGAGCAGGGTTTCCATCAGCTGGAACGGCAGTACACTCGGCGTACCGCCGCCCATGTATATCGTAGCAGGCGTTCCCCATTTGCCGCGATAAAGAGCGCCCTGCACCGTGATCTCACGGCACAGGGCGTCAATATAACCGCTCTCATAGCGCTCCCGTCCTGCAACGGACGGGAAGTCGCAGTAAAAGCATTTCTGGCGGCAAAAGGGAATATGGATGTATACGCCCCATTGTCTTTCCATCAATCTACCTCAATCCATTCGCTTCTCAGTCAATCTTGAGGATAGCCATGAAGGCTTCCTGTGGCACTTCGACGCTGCCGACAGCCTTCATGCGCTTCTTGCCTTCCTTCTGCTTCTCGAGCAGCTTGCGCTTGCGCGAGATATCGCCGCCGTAGCACTTCGCGAGCACATCCTTGCGGCGGGCGCGCACGTTCTCGCGCGCGATGACCTTCGAGCCGATGGCCGCCTGGATTGGGATCTCGAACATCTGCTGCGGGATGATCTCCTTGAGCTTGGCGGCGAGCTGGCGGCCGCGAGATGCCGCCCGATCTTTGTGGACAATGGTCGAGAGCGCATCGACAGGATCGCCGTTCAAGAGGATGTCGACCTTGACGAGCTTCGACTCCTTGTAGTCCGCGAGCTCGTAGTCAAGCGAAGCGTAGCCGCGCGTCGCCGATTTCAAACGGTCGAAGTAGTCGAAGATAATCTCGTTGAGCGGGATGTGGTACGTGATCATGACGCGGTTCGTGTCAAGGTAGTCCATGCCCTTGAACTCGCCGCGCTTGTCCTGCGAGATCTCCATGACGGCGCCGACGAAGTCGTTCGGCACAATGACCGTCGCCTTGACATACGGCTCCTCGATGTGCTTGATCTCCGTCTGCGGCGGCAGTTCGGCCGGGTTGCTGACCTTGATCATCGTGCCGTCCGTCTTGTAGACGTGATAGATGACGGACGGTGCCGTCGTGATGAGCTTGAGGTTGTACTCGCGCTCGAGGCGCTCCTGGATGACATCCATGTGCAAGAGGCCGAGGAAGCCGCAGCGGAAACCGAAGCCGAGTGCAACAGACGTCTCCGGCTCAAAGACGAGCGCCGCATCGTTGATCTGCATCTTCTCGAGCGCGTCCTTGAGGTTGTCGTAGTCCGAGCTCTCGACAGGGTAAAGGCCGCAGTAGACCATCGGGTTGACGCCGCGATAGCCCGGCAGCGGCTCAGCAGCAGGGTTCTCCGCATACGTGATCGTGTCGCCGACGCGCACGTCGCGCACATCCTTGAGGGAGCCCGCGACGAAGCCGACTTCGCCGACATCGAGGTAACCGAGATCGACGGGCTGCGGCTTGAAGCAGCCGACATCGGTGACCTCAAAGACCTTGCCCGAGTTCATGAGCTTGAGCTTCATGCCCTTCTTGATGTGGCCCTGCACGACGCGGATGTGGGCGATGACGCCCTTGTAGGAGTCAAAGAACGAATCGAAGATCAGGGCCTGCAGCGGCGCGTTCTCATCGCCCTCCGGCGCGGGGATGTAGTCGACGATCGAGTCGAGGATCTCCTCGATGCCGACGCCCGTCTTAGCCGAAGCCAGCACGGCATTTGACGTGTCGAGTCCAATGACATCTTCAATCTCTTTTTTGACGCGTTCCGGATCGGCACTCGGCAGGTCGATCTTGTTGATGACCGGAATGATCTCGAGGTCATGCTCGAGCGCCATGTAGACGTTCGCAAGCGTCTGCGCCTCGACGCCCTGCGCCGCATCGACGACGAGCAGCGCGCCCTCGCAGGCCGCCAGGCTGCGCGAAACCTCATACGTAAAGTCGACATGGCCCGGCGTGTCGATGAGGTTGAGCTCGTACTCCTCGCCGTCCTTGCCCTTGTAGTTCAGACGCACCGTCTGCGACTTGATGGTGATGCCGCGCTCGCGCTCGATGTCCATGTTGTCGAGGACCTGCGCCTCCATCTCTCGCTTCGACAGTGTGCCCGTATACTCGATCAGGCGGTCGGCGATCGTCGACTTGCCGTGATCGATATGTGCGATGATCGAGAAATTGCGGATATTCTTGTTCTGCATGTTCTACCTCTCAATAATCAATAATGATCTAGAAATCAGCGCTCAGGCGCTTCATGACGTTCTCTCGCGGACGGCTGTGCGTACGTGGGGTCGGCCTGCTCGAATAGGGTTGGATAATTCCCGCTGTCGACGAGGGCCTCCTTGCTGCCCTTGACCTTGCCCGCCTCGAAGAACGCCTTACGGTCCTTCGGAAGATTGGGCGCGCCCTTTGGCTGCTGCAATGTCGGCGCGAGCTCCACCGTGCGCTCCTCGCCAGCGGCCGTGCGCAGACAAAGCGTCGCAGGGCCTCGGTGCTGCAGGAGTTTCAGCCGCAGCTCATTCGGCTTGTACCAGGCCAGCTCATCGCCATCGAGAGCCAGCAGTTCATCGCCCGGCGCAATCTCCTGGATGCCGTCGCGCACCTTGGTGACAAAGAAGCGGTTGCCCTCACCCTTCTTGTGCGTGCTGTCCAAGATGAAGCCAAAGTCGGCATAGCCCTGGAACGTCTCGTACGCATCGTTGAGGAAGCCGTCCCACTGATCGTCGAGGTCGCGCCAGACAGAGGTCAGGCTCACGATGTCATCGGCGGCCGTCATCATGCCGACGGTGCGGGCTGTATGCCAGTAACGGTCCTCCAGGACCTGATCCTTCATCAGGGCCAGCATCGTGCCGCCCGCATACGGACGCGTCTCGAACGTGATGAGCGGCACACCGTCGCCGATTGCCCTGCCCATGAAGAAGACGATGTCATCGTGCGACTTGTGGTAATACGGACGGAACTCTCCCCAGAGCGCCTTACCGAGCTTATCCTGCATGAGCACCTGCTGATGCAGGACAATCCATTCCTGCACCTCAGCCGGCGCGACGGACGGCAGGAAGACACGCGGACGGGAGTCGCGACGCACCGAATCCACAGCCTTCGCATCGCGAACGACGCCCTCGCGCAGGTAAGAAGACGGGCCTGCCGCCAGGATGTTCTGGATCGCTTCTGCCGTCTTTTTCTTGCCCTTCTGTCTCCAGAGGACGCTGCCATCTGCGCCGACGAGCTGGAATTCATACGAAGCAGCATGCGCTGCCTGTTGCAGCGCCTCTTCCGCGACGCGGTACGAACCGCAGAACACATCGGCCGCATGCATGTCCGCCTCTGCGCCCACCGGCTCAAGCGGCACCTGCCGGCCATCGGCCAGCAACTGCGCGTGGATGGCCCCTTGCTTTGCGATGTTCCGCTTCTGCGCCCAGAAGCGGAACAGGTACGTTGGCGCCTCGCCACCCTGCTGAAACACCTTGGTCAGCGGGACGTCAGGCCCCGTCGCAAAGCTCAACGCCCCATCGGGTGACCGGTGCGCCACGACATTCCCCTCAAACGGGAAATAGCCCGATGCATCCGCTGCGGGCTGCCAGAGCGCGCAGGCAAGCAGAGCCAGCCCCAGGACATAGCGACAACGCATTCAAACCGCTCCTTTCCACGAGATCCATCGCGAAAAATTTCTTTCATTATATCATTGCCTTCACTCTGCTTGCAAGAAATGGAAAGAAATAGTTGCTTTTTCATTTGACCCATGATATTATACTTAGGTAACGACATTAATTAAGGGGGTGAACTACTTGCCGAATATCAAAGCATCTATCCTGAGTGTGAAATCCGACGCTAAGCGCCATGCAAAGAACGCTGCCGAGAAGTCCCGTGTACGCACTGCTTCCCGCCGTGTCCTCGATGCTGTTGAGGCTGGAAACGCTGATGAAGCGAAATCCCTCCTTACGGTTGCATGCAAGACGATCGACCAGGCCGCTGCAAACAAGGTTTATCACAAGAACGCTGCTGCCCGCAAAAAGTCCCGTCTGGCTCGCAAGGTCAACGCACTGGCTAAATAATCTTTGCAGATAAGATAGAAAAGACCCGCTCCGAGGAGCGGGTCTTTTTCGTGTCTCAAGATATGTCTCAGATCATCGCGATGGCCGAGCGCACGACTTCTGGCAGCGGCAGCACAAAGTGGAACACCGTGTAGAAGTGGATGGCACTGCCGCCCATGACGAAGAGATGCCAGATGACATGGCTGTACGGCAGGCGGCGCGCCAGGTAGAAGATCGCACCGACCGAGTAGCAGAGGCCGCCCGCGACGAGCCACCAGATGGCCTCCAGCGGCAGCGTCTCCAAGAGCGGCTTGACCATGAAGACGGCAAACCAGCCCATGGCGAGGTAGCAGATCGTGCGCACGATGCGGAAGCGCTTCGCGGCAAAGCACTGGAAGACGATGCCGACGAGCGCCATGCCCCAGACGAGGCCGAAGATGGTCCAGCCGAAGCTGCCGCGCAGCGGGATCAGCGCAAACGGCGTGTAGTTGCCCGCAATCAGCACGAAGATGGCCGCATGGTCGATGACCTTGAAGACCGACTTGACCTTGCGGTTCGTGAAACTGTGGTAGAGCGTTGAAGCGAGATACAAGAGGATCAAGGAGATGCCGTAGACGAGGCAGCTCGTCGTGTGCCAGACGCCATCGCCGGCATAGTAGACCAGCATGCCGATGAGTGCCGCTACCGCGAGTGCCGCGCCCACGCCATGCGTGACCGCATTGAGTATCTCTTCTAGTGTGACAGGTGCCTTGAGTGCAGCTGTTTGTTTCATTGTATAAGCCTCCCCTCTCATGCGAGGATAATATGATTCGACTCTCCCATTATCCGTCATTTCCTGTCTGTTGTAAACCTGCAGGAGAGGCTCTGCGGAAGCGCATGGCGACGCATCAAGCCGCTACTGGCCAGTGGATTGCGCGCGCTCCTTCTGGGACGATGACTGCTGCATTGTAGGCCAGGCTCAGGCGCGTCGCCTCCTCGACCTCCTCGGCGGAAGAAGCCGGATTGCGGCGGATCTCATAGACCGCATGCGATGCCTGCTTGACCGCAAACGACTGCGGCGTGTGGAACTGGAGCTCGACGCGCACGCCGGAGGGGCTCACGAGATGGACATTGACGCCCTGATAGAATTTTCCGCCCCAGGCATTGCGGAACTTCTCGACGCGATAGCCCTTTTCGGTAAGGGAAGCCATGGCCTGCGGCACCATCACGCTGTAATCCTCATCGGAGCAGGTCAGCGTGTAGCGCAGGACATCGCTGATGCCGGCGGCAGCAGCCGAAAGGCTCACCTGTTCTTCATCGGCATCGCTCACGATCTTGCGCACCAGACTGTCCATGCTCTTGAGGCGGTAATCAAGGCCCTGCAGCTTGGCCGATGAACGCTCCAGCGTCCGCATGTCCGCTGTGACATCCGGCTCTGCCGCAGCAGCACGGCGCAAGAGCGCCAGGGCAAGCAGGCGGCTTTTCTCCCGGCGCGTGAGCTTCTTGTCACCGCGCAGCTGACGAAGATCTGCCGCATCCGAGGCCGTCACTGCCGAGGCCAGGCTCTCTTCCGGATCGATTGGCGCCGCATACGTCGGCAGCGTATGGATGGGCGCCAGCACAGCCATGACCATCATGACTGCGGCCGTCAGGCTGCGCATCCACTTGCCTGCCCCCATGGTGCGGTATGAGAGATGCTCGGGCTTGAATTTGCGGAACGACCGCGTGAGATGGCGCGCCTTCTTTCCAGCCTGCGCCAAAGTTCCTGTATGTACTTCCGTCAGCTCTTGTCCTGCTTTCATTTGCATTCCCTCCAGACGACGTGATAGACTCTTTCTTTTCTCTTACACATCTATCCTATCACGGGAAACTTGAAAACAACTGATTGCCTCTGAAAACTATATGAAAATAGAAAAAACCGGCCAGAAATTGGCCGGTTTCTTATTGTTGCGCTTCGAGGCAGCGCCGCTGCACCATGCGCAGACGCACAGACAGGAAGATGGCGCCGAAGGCAATGCCGATGATCAGGCCGCACCAGTAGCCATACGGGCCGAGCGCGGTGAAGTTGGCGATGGCCCAGCCGGCGGGCAGGCCGATGACCCAGTACGAGATGATGGCGAGCAGGAAGGTCACATGGACATCCTTGTAGCCGCGCAGCGCACCCTGCAACGGCGAGTCGACGCTGTCCGTCAGCTGCAGGAAGACAGCGAAGACGAGGAAGACGACTAGGAGTTCCTGCACATCGGGGCTCGAGGTGTAAAGCGCCGCAATCGTCTCGCGGAACTGCACGAGCACGATGGCCAGTGTTCCCTCGAACAGGAAGGTCAAGAGCCTGCCGAGACGGATATAGTCGGCCGCCTCCAAAAAGCGCCGCGCGCCGACTTCGAAGCCGACGAGGATTGTCAGCGTCATGCTGGCCGACAGCGGGATCATGTAGACGAGCGTCGTGAAGTTCATCGCAGCCTGATGCGCCGCGACGACGGTCGTGCCGTAGACCGTCATGAAGAGGCCGACAGCACTGAAGATGCTCATCTCACAGAACATCGTGCTGCCGATCGGGATGCCGAGTGCGAGCGCGCGCTTCCACTCCGCAAGGTCAGGCCGCGGCAGGCTGCGGAAGACATGGTAGCTGCGGAACGGCTCAATGGTCAGGACCACGAGCACATTGAGCAGGAAGTTCAGCGAGAAAGCAATGGCCGAGCCGATGCCTGCACCGATGCCGCCGAAGGCGGGGATTCCCCAGGCACCGTAGATGAAGATATAGTTGGCCAGGACGTTTATGGGTACCGTCACGAGCGTGATGATCATCGTCAGGCGCGTGCAGCCATGTGCATCGATGAGGTTGCGCAGGACACCTGCGAGGAAGATCGGCACGATGCCGACGGCAATGGCAAGGAGATAACCCGCGGCGACCTGCCTGACCTTCGGCTCCAGTGCGAGAACGTCCAGGATGGCGGGCACAAAGAAGATGCCGAGCAACAGGAAAACACCCGCCAGGCCCAACGACCAGTAAAAGCCCTGGCGCACGACAAAGTCGATGCGCTCGCGCTTGCCCGCCCCGTGGAGCTGTGCGACAATGGGCGTCAGGACCGAGATGATGCCGAGAAATGAGCCGAAGAACGGCATGAAGAGATTCGAGCCGACTGCAACGCCCGCGAGGTCCTGCTCACTGACATGGCCCGACATGACCGTGTCGAAGAAGCCCGTTGCCGTCAGGGCGATCTGCGTGACGAAGATCGGCAGCAGGACCGAGAAGAAGCGCTTTGCCTTCGTCCGATAGGACGGATAGGCCCGGTTTGTCAGACTGTCCCTCATTGCTCATCCTTGCGCAGGCAGCAGTTCTTGTATTTCTTGCCGCTGCCGCACGGGCACGGGTCATTGCGGCCGACCTTGGCCTTGTGCACCTGATTGAACGGGATGACGCGCCCCTCGCCCGTCATGGCCATGAGTTCTTCCGGCGTGTGGCCCTTGAGCTGCCAGAGGCGCGTCGCATTGTTGAGTGCGGCCAGAGGCGCGAGGATGGCCTCTGCCTTGTCCTCGTCCTGCATGAGACGAAGGTCCTCCAGGTATTCGACAGCCTCCTGCATCGTGCCGCCGTTCTGGAGCAGGATGATGATCTCACCAGTGATGTCGGCCGCTTTCATGACATCGCAGCCGTGTTCCTGCATGAAGAACTGGATAAGAGCCCGGCAGGCAGGCGTGTCCGGCGTGTAGGAATCCGCACCGGCAGCCCATGCCTCTGCGCGCGTGAGTGCGGCAAAATCGAGATCCGAGCGGCGCAGCTGCTCATCCTCGAGCGCGTCCTCATCGATCAGCGTGTAGTACTTGACGCCCTGCGGCAGCGCCACGACCGTGTTCTTCCAGCAGGAAGCGTTGAGCATGATGCCGACAAAGTCCATGAAGGAGAGCGCCTGTGCCCGCTCCGCCTCGAGGTACGAGACGACGCGCTCGAAGAGCTGCTCGTAATTGAGATAGCCGCAGGCGTAGAGGATGCCGGCCGCAAAGCGCGCCACCTCCGTGTTCAGCAGCACTCTGTCATGGAAGCCCTGCGTGTCCATCTGCCCAAAGACCGCAAGCACCTCTTCCGGCATATACCAGACGAGCTTCTCGCCCGACTTGCCGCAGGAGAGGAAGCCGAGGCCGCGCAGGTAGTCGAGGCGGTCGTCTTCATCGCTGAGCGACTCGGACTGGCCGCCATTTGCAGCAAAGTCGCGGAAGAGATCGTACTCATCCTCCAGGAGCGACATCATCCAGCGCTCGGCAAAAGACGTGATGGCCGGGCAAAGGCGCTCAGCGAGCTCCGCCTTCTTCAGCGAGCTCACCCCCGTCACATTGAGGTTGAAGCGAATATCGTCGAGCTCCGCCTTCGTCATCGCCGTCAGCATGGCCGTCAGCGTCCTCTCTTCTGGGAGCTTGTGGCGGTACAGCTGCTTCCTGCGCGCCTCTGCGCCCTCTTGCATCATCTGCTCCAGGCTCTCCTCCGGCTCCACAGCCGTCTGTCTCATATCGTGTTCCAAAAAAGATCCTCCTCTGTTCTCTCGATTCTCTCTGTTTTCTCTGTTCTTTCAAGCCAAAAGGACAGGGATGCCTTGAATCCCTGTCCAAAATCATTATCCGGCCGCTGCTTTGGCAGCTGCCAGTCATCAACCAAAGTAGTCGGCAATGCCGTCGGCGATGCCCTGCGCGGCCTTCTGGATGCCCTCTTCGCTGTTGAGCAGCTGCTCTTCCTGCGGATTCGAGATGAAGGCCACCTCGACGAGCGTCGCCGGCATGTCTGTGTGCTTGACGACGTAGAAGTTACTGCTCTGCGTGCCGCGGCTCTGCGTGCCGATCTGGTCGATGACACCCTGGCGCACCTTGTCCGCGAGGTCGCGCGAGCGCTGAGAGCCAAGCGAGTAGTAATAGCCCGTCGTGCCCTTGGCCGCGCTGCTCGAGAACGAATCCATGTGGATGGAGACGAAGATGTCGGACTTCGTGTTGTTCGCGACATCACAGCGCGCCTGCAGTTCCTCGATATCCGAGGCATTCGCGCCCTTCGGCGAGACTTCCGTATCTGTCGTGCGCGTCATGTAGACCGTCGCCCCCTCTGCCACGAGCAGGCGCCTCAGCTCATTGGCGATGCGCAGCGTCACGCTCTTCTCCATGACGCCCGTCGGGCCGATAGCGCCGGAGTCGTTGCCGCCATGGCCGGCATCGATCGTGATCTTGCGGCCCTTGAGCCCCGTCAGGGCGGCGATGTCGGCATCCGTGTCATCTGTGATGACTGGCTGCGCATTGCTTCGATTGCTGCTGCCTGTGTCCTTGCCTGCATCCGCCGTCTGGGTGCCCGTGCCAGCAGCATCCTTGGCCGGGCCGTCGATATCTTCGCCAGCCGAAGGCTTTGCGGCCGGCTTCGACTCAGGCTTTGTTGCCGGTTTTGCTGCCGGAGCACTTGTTGCGTTCGAGCTGCTCGGAGAGTCGGACGGCTTCACCGAAGGCTGCGTCACAGGAGATGTCGTTCCCTGCGTGCTGGGCGTCGGCTTCTTCTGCACATCCGGCACAGCGATCACAGCCTTCGAGCTGTCACTCAGGTTGCCGAAATCGAGCACGACGCGGCCCGGCACCGTGCCGCCCCTCAGTGGAAATATCTTGTAGTTGCTGCTGCCGACCTTATTCTCGACGACGAGGCGCACCGTGTTCTTGTTGAACTGGCCGATGCGGATATCGTTGACAAAGCGGCTGCTCACCGAAATCTCCCGCTTGACCTTTGCAGAGAGCCAAGCTCCCTGTATGTCGACGATGACGCGGTCGGGGTTCTTCAGCGTCATCGTCGTGTAGCGGACCGGCTTGCTCGCATCGACGACGATGCGTATCTTATCCGAGCCGCTGTTGACGCGTACCGCCGTAATCTCAGCCATACCGCTCACGCGCTCGCTGAAATCAGACGCAGCCGCCGAAACGCCTGCCATCGGCAGCACCATGACAGCGATGACAGACAACAAGAACAGTATGCGCTTCATAAGATTCCTCCCCATTCCATGCACGTGCCGCGGTCCATGCGAACCGAGCGCCATGCAGACATTCTACGTTTTATTATCGCCGCTAATCCTGAAAAAATCAAGAAAATGTCTGCAGCCCCACGCAAAAAAAGGAGCGATTGCTCGCTCCCCATGGATTTTGCTGCTCAAAGCATGTTCTGCAGGAATGCCTTCGTGCGCTCCTCCTTCGGATGCGCAAAGAACGATTCCGGCTCGCCCTGCTCGACGATCGTGCCGTCGGCCATGAAGATGACCTGGCTGGCTGCCTCGCGGGCAAACGCCATCTCGTGCGTGACGACGACCATCGTCATGCGCTCCTCTGCGAGCTCCCGCATCGTCTTCAAGACCTCGCCCGTGAGCTCCGGATCGAGCGCCGAGGTCGGCTCGTCGAAGAGCATGATGTCGGGCTTCATGCAGAGGGCGCGCGCAATGGCCACGCGCTGCTGCTGGCCACCCGAGAGCTGCGACGGATAGTAATCCGCGCGGTCCGCGAGGCCGACCTTCTCCAGAAGTTCCTTGGCATACGGCAAAATCTCCGCCTTCTTCATGCCCTTGACCTGGATGGGCGCCTCGATGAGATTCTCGAGCACCGTCATGTGCGGGAAGAGGTTGAACTGCTGGAATACCATACCCGTGTGCGAGAGGATCTCCCGCGTCTTGGCAGCATCGGCGTACTCTGCCGCGCCGTGCTCATCCGTATCGGCCAGGAACTCGCCCTCGATCTCGATGGAGCCCGAGTCAATCGTCTCGAGCTTGTTGATGCAGCGCAGGAGCGTGCTCTTGCCCGAGCCGGACGGCCCGATGATCGCGAGGACCTCGCCGCGGCGGACCTCCACATCGATGCCCTTGAGCACAGCGAGGTCGCCGAACGACTTGTGGATATCGTGCATGCGCAGCATGACCTGCGCTTCATTACTTATCGTATTTGCCATAGTAGGCCTCCAATCTCTTGAACATCCAGGTCAGGACAAACGTCATCGCGAGATAGAAGATACCGGCGATGAGGAACGGCGTCATGTCAAATTCGCGCTGCACGATCGTGCGGGCAACGCGCAGCAAGTCGTTCATCGCGAGGATGTAGATGAGCGACGTATCCTTGACGAGGTTGATCGTCTCATTCGAGACAGGCGGCAGGACGATGCGGATGACCTGCGGCAGGATGATGCGACGCATCGTCTGCGTGTAGTTCATGCCGAGCGTCTTCGCGGCCTCGTACTGCCCCTTCGGCACCGACTGGATACCCGCGCGGAAGATCTCCGCGAAGTACGCCGCGTAGTTCAGCGTGAAAGCCAAGAGGGCCGCCGCGATGTCCGGCAGGCGGATGCCGATCATAGGCAGCGCAAAGTAGACGAAGAGCAGTTGCAGCATCAGCGGCGTGCCACGCATGAGCCAGATGTAGAACTCCATGAAGGCGCTGAGCGGCCGCAGCTTCGAGAGCCTCCCCAGTGCGGCCAGCATGCCGAGCGGCAATGCGATGACCAATGTGATGAAGAAGATCTCGAGCGTGATCTCGGAGCCCTCCAACATCTGTAATATCGTATTGAGCAGATTATCCATCGTTTAATTCTCCCTTGCGGATGTTCCTTTAGTCTGGCAAAGTATTAACATATTCTCCATTGTACAAAAAAAGGCTTGACGAATCAAGCCTTTTTAGAGAGAGAGCTGTATTATTTCGTGATGTCCTTGCCGAACCACTTCTCGGAAATCTTCGCGATCGTGCCGTCGGCCTTCATCTCGTTGAGGACCTTCTGGACATCGTCGCGCAGCGCCGTGTTGTCCTTGGCGAAGGCGATGCCGAACTCGCTGACCGGGCCGACTGCGACATCGACGGCATCGATGGTGTCCGGATGCTTGCTCATGTAGTAGCGGCCGACAATCTCATCGCCGACGACGGCATCCACACGGCCATTCTCGAGGTCCATGAAGGCCGTTACGAAATCCGAGTACTTCTTGACTTCCTTGACATCCTTCTTGAAGAATTCCGTCTTGTCCATGTACTCCTCAGCCGTCGAAGCGCTCTGCGTGCCGACGACCTTGCCGGCCAGGCTCTTCTCATCTGTGATGTCCGTGCGGCCCTTCTTCACGAAGATGATCTGGCGGTTGTCCATGTACGGGTCGGAGAACAGCATGTTCTCTTTGCGCTTCTCGGTGATGTCGAGGCCATTCCAGAGGACGTTGACGCGGCCGCTCTTGAGCTCTGCTTCCTTGCTCGACCAGTCGATGGCCTTAAACTCGACCTCGCGGCCCAGGCGCTTCGACGCTTCCTTTGCAAGATCGACATCGAAGCCCGTGATCTCGTTGTTCTCGTCCTTGAAGCCCATCGGCGGGAAATTGTCGTCAAGGCCGACGATGATCTTACCCTTGTCGCCGGAGCCCGAACCGCTGTCCGCTGCCTTCTGGCCGCCGCAGCCCGTCACAAAAGCAGCCGTCATGACTGCCGCCATTCCCAATGCCAGTAACTTCTTCCACTTCATATGTCATCTCTCCTCATTCAGTTCTTTATCTTGCTAAAGTGTTAACATGATGTTATTATACGGAATCCCCCTCTGCTTGTCAAGCATTTCCTGATTTTTATCGTCAATAACAGCGATTTTGAATACATGATACGTTATATTTATCTTAAAATACATGAAAACTATTGCTTATTTTCTCAACTTGACGTATGATAGGGGCAAGCAAAGGAGCTGACCGGACTCGTTCCGGTTTTGCTTTTATTCACATTTGTGAAAAAAATAACGTTGATAGTCAAATGAGCGCTCAGTTGACGATAGGTTGTCAACTTTCCCGCTCGACAACAGGAAAACCACGCGCTTCATTTGCATGATATGACTTTATGACGTCTGAGGAGGATCTATATGAAGAACATTCGCAAGATCTTGGTGCCGAACCGCGGCGAGATTGCCATCCGCATTTTCCGCGCCTGCCACGAGATGGGCATCCGCACGGTCGCGGTCTACTCGAAAGAAGATGTCCTGTCGCTGCATCGCAGCCGCGCCGATGAAGCGTATCTCGTCGGCAAGGGCAAGAAGCCAGTCGATGCCTACCTCGACATCGAGGACATCATCCGTATCTGCAAGGAGCACGATGTCGATGCCATCCATCCGGGCTACGGCTTCCTCTCCGAGAACGCACAGCTGGCCAAGCGCTGCGAGGATGAGGGCATCATCTTCATCGGCCCGAAAGTTGAGCACCTGCAGATGTTCGGCGACAAGGTCAACGCGCGCATCCAGGCAGAGCGCGCCGACATCCCGATGATCCCGGGCACGAACGGTGCCGTCAAGGATTTCGCTGAGGTCAAGGCCTTCGCTGAGCGCGTCGGCCTGCCGGTCATGATCAAGGCCATCAACGGCGGCGGCGGGCGCGGCATGCGCCGCGTCGACCGCATGGAAGACCTCAAAGAGGCGTACGATGAGGCGCGCTCGGAGGCCAAGCGTGCCTTCGGCGATGAGGATGTCTACGTCGAGAAGTGCATCCTAAACCCGAAGCACATCGAAGTGCAGATCATGGGCGATGAACACGGCAATGTCATCCACCTCAATGAGCGCGACTGCTCCATCCAGCGCCGCCACCAGAAAGTCATCGAGATGGCACCGGCATGGTCGCTGCCGAAGAAGCTACGCCAGAATATCTGCGCTGCTGCGCTGAAGATCATGAAGAATGTCCACTACGTCAACGCCGGCACAGTCGAATTCCTCGCCGACCAGGATGAGGAGCACTTCTACTTCATCGAAGTCAACCCGCGCGTCCAGGTCGAGCACACGGTCACCGAGGCCATCACGGACATCGACATTGTCAAGACGCAGATCCTCGTCGCCGAGGGCCATGCGCTCTCCGACCCAGAGATCGGCATCAAGAGCCAAGAAGACATCCCCTGCAACGGCGTGGCCATCCAGTGCCGCATCACGACGGAGGACCCGCAGAACAACTTCATGCCGGACACCGGCAAGATCAACGACTACCGCAGCGGCGGCGGCCCTGGCATCCGCCTCGATGCCGGCACGGCCTACACGGGCGCCGTCATCACGCCGTACTACGACTCCCTGCTCGTCAAGGTCACGGCGCATGCCAATAACGCCCCGGAGACAATCTACCGCATGCTGCGCTGCCTCGATGAATTCCGCATCGGTGGCGTCAAGACGAACATCTACTTCCTCAAGAACATGCTGCTCGACAAGAACTTCCAGGCTGGCAGCTGCAACGTCAACTACATCGACCACCATCCGGACCTGCTCAACGCCCCGCAGATCATCGATGAGCCGGCATCCGGCCTGCTCGCCTACATCGGCGAGGTCCAGCCCAACGGCTTCCACGGCAACGGCTCAAACCCGAAGCCGCGCTTCGAGACGCCGGTGAAGCTCAATGCCGCCGACGAAGCCTGCCCGTCCGGCACGCGCCAGCTCCTAGAGGAGCTCGGCCCCGAGAAGTTCTCCAAGTGGATCCAGGACCAGAAGCAGGTCCTGCTGATGGACACGACGTACCGCGATGCCCATCAGTCCCTGCTCGCCACGCGCATCCGCACGCGCGACATCATGCAGGCCATCCACTACACGGCCTGCAAGGTCCCGCAGATCTACGCCTTTGAGGACTGGGGCGGCGCGACGTTCGATGTCGCCTACCGTTTCCTCGACGAGGACCCGTGGGAGCGCCTGCGCAAGATGCGCGAGGCTGCGCCGAACATCCTGTTCCAGATGTTGACGCGCGGCGCCAACACCGTCGGCTACACGAACTATCCGCCTGAAGTCGTGCGCCAGTTCCTCGCCCTCGCGGCCAAGAACGGCGTCGATGTCTTCCGCATCTTCGACTGCCTGAACCAGCTCGACCACATGACGCTGTCGATTGACGAAGTCCGCAAGCAGGGCAAGCTCGCGGAGACGGCCTTCTGCTACACGGGCGATATCCTTGACGACGGCCGCCAGAAGTACACGCTGAAGTACTACACGAATCTCGCCAAGGAGATGGAAAAGGCCGGTGCCAACATCATCGCCATCAAGGATATGGCCGGCCTCCTGAAGCCAGAAGCGGCCTACACCCTGATCTCGGCCCTCAAGGATGCTGTCGACCTGCCGATTCACCTGCACAGCCACGAGGGTGGCGGCTGCACGCTCTACACCTACGCCAAGGCGGCAGAGGCCGGCGTCGACATCGTCGATGTCGCCACGAGCGCCCTCTCCAACGGCACGAGCCAGCCGTCCATGACGGCCTTCATCCAGGCGCTCTCCAACAACCCGCGCCAGCCGCAGATGGACATCGAGGAACTCGAGACGATTGACCGCTACTGGCAGGTCGTCCGCGCCTACTACGCGGGTGTCGACGGCAAGATGACGAGCCCGAACACGACGGTCTTCCAGCACGAGATGCCTGGCGGCCAGTACACGAACCTGCGCCAGCAGGCGAAGGGCGTCGGTCTCGGCGACAGATGGCCGGAAGTCTGCCGCATGTACGCCAAGGTCAACGAGATGTTCGGCGATGTCATCAAGGTCACGCCGTCCTCGAAAGTCGTCGGCGACATGACGCTCTTCATGGTCCAGAACAACCTGACCGAGAAAGATATCTACGAGCGCGGCGAGACGATGGACTTCCCGAAATCCGTCGTCGACTTCTTCGACGGCAAGCTCGGCGTCCCCTACGGCGGCTTCCCCGAGAAGCTCCAGAAGATCATCCTCAGGGGCGAGCAGCCACACCTCGAGACGCCGCCCGCCCCGATCGACCAGGAGAAGGTCACGCAGGACATGAAGGCCCTGCGCATGCCGGAGACGGAAGAGGCGCGCTCGAGCTACTGCATCTACCCGAAGGTCTACAAGGACTACATCCAGCGCTACCATCAGTACGGCGACCTTTCCATCCTCGACACGCCGACGTACTTCTTCGGCATGAAGCCGGGCGAGGAGAGCTGGCTGCGCATCGGCGGCAAGATGGTCCTCATCCGCATGAACTACATCACGCCGCCGTCGGATGATGGCTTCCGCGAGATCCAGTTCGAGGTCAACGGCATGCCGCGCGAGATCCGCGTGCGCGATAAGGCCGCTTCGGAAGGCGCGGCGATCATCCGCCAGGCCGACCCGACTGTCCCGGGCGAAGTAGCCGCTACGCTCTCTGGCTCTGTCCTGCGCCTCATCGCAGCCAAGGGCGATGTCGTCAAGAAAGGCGACCCGCTGATGGTCACGGAGGCCATGAAGATGGAGACGACGATCACCGCGCCGATTGCCGGCATCGTCAAGGAGGTCTGTGTCGCGGCAGGCAGCCGCATCACCTCCGGCGACCTCCTCGCTGTCATCGAATAAGGCAAATCGCTCTTTCATACAGGCATATCAAAAGCCCCGCACAGAAACATGCGGGGCTTTTCGCGCACCCATTTATTCTTATATTCTTAGCAAAAATGCATCACTCGTAGCGCAGTGCCTCGATCGGGTCGAGACGCGCGGCTTTGCGCGCGGGGTAGATACCGAAAAAGAGGCCGATGCCGACGGCAAACGAGAATGACAGCAGGATCGGCGCCAGCGTGATCGTCGTCTGGACTGCCCCCGTGCTCGCGATGGCGTACGAGGCAGCGCAACCCACGACGATGCCGATGAGGCCGCCGACGATGCCGAGCACCATCGACTCGATCATGAACTGCATCATGATGTTCTGGAACGTCGCGCCGAGCGCCTTGCGGATGCCGATCTCGCGCGTGCGCTCTGTCACCGACACCATCATGATGTTCATGATACCGATGCCGCCGACGAGCAGCGAGATGCTGGCGATGGCGCCCAAGAGAACCGTCATCATGCCCGTCGACTGATTGACCGACTCGATGATGCTGGCCGTGCTCTGCACATGGAAGTCGTCTTCCTTGTCGCCCGTCAGGCGATGGCGCTGGCGCAAGAGTGTCGTGATCTCTTCCTGCACCTGGTCGATCTTCTGCGTGTCCGCCGCCTGCAGGCTGATGGACTGCACGTAGGTGATGCCCATCATGCGCTCCTGGGCCGTCGTCAGCGGGATGTAGATGACATCGTCCTGGTCCTGGCCGAAGCCGGAACTTCCCTTCGATGCCAGGATGCCGATGACCTTGAACGGCTGGTTCTTGATGCGAATGTTCTTGCCGACCGGGTTCTCCGTGCCGAACAGGTTCTCCGCGACCGTCGCGCCGATGACAGCCACGCGCGTGCGCTTCGTCATGTCGTCCTTGCTGATGAACGAGCCGTTGCTGACAGTCAGCGAGCGGATCTGCATGAGTTCCGGCGTCACGCCCGTGACAGACGTATTCCAGTTCTGGTTGCCGTTGACGACCTGGTACGAGGAGCTGACTGTCGGCGACACGTAGCGGACATCCTTGATCTTCGACGCAATGGCCTTGGCGTCATCGTACTTGAGCGTCTGCATCGAGCCGGCCGCACCGCGCGGGCCGCCGCGGTTCGAGGAGCCCGGCATAATCGTGATGGTGTTGGCACCGAGGCTCTCGAAGTTCGCGGTGATGCCCGTGCGCACGCCCATGCCGACGGAGACGAGCGCGATGACGGCGGCGACGCCAATGATGACGCCGAGCATCGTCAGGAGCGAGCGCATCTTGTTCGCAAGGAGCGCATGGATGGCCATGACAAAGCATTCCTTAAACAACATCCATGACCACTCCCTTCCCTTCATCGCGCGTGATCTGGCCGTCGCGCACGAGCAG
>ERZ779852.1286-NODE-1286-length-24226-cov-5.562161_pt1 | contig 24226 bp, 19 predicted proteins | sample MGYA00511559_ERZ779852 | MGnify/ENA primary metagenome ERZ779852 (study PRJEB29588, sample SAMEA2157977) | human gut metagenome | biome: human gut; feature: human-associated habitat; material: faeces | place: Denmark | collected 2008/2010 ...
CATGCCGGCCGGATTGTGAGCGCCGTCCACGATGACGGTCTGCGCCCCGAAGTCGAGCCGCTCAAAGCGGGCCGGCCAGCTCACGAGGCGCAGCGCCTCCGTGACCGTCTCCATCGTGAGGCGCGCGTCAATATTGTGCAGCAGGCGCAGGGTCATCAGGGCCACCGCGCTGTTCTCGACCTGATGGACACCGAGCAGGTGCAGCTCATACGGCTGATGATCGATGCCCAGAAGCTCCGAGCTGAACTCCAGCTGCTGCACGCAGCCGTCGCAGCTGATGAACTTCGAGGAGAAATCCTCGCCAGCCACGAAGATGTCGGCGCTCTTTTCCTCGGCCACCGCGCGGATGACAGAAAGCGGCTCCCCCTTGGCGGCCGTCACGACGGGCACGCCGTCCTTGATGATGCCAGCCTTGTTCTCCGCGATGCTCTGGAGCGTGCCGCCGAGCTTGTCGGCGTGCTCCATCGTGACATTCGTGATGACCGAGACTTCCGGCGTGATGACATTCGTCGAGTCGAGCGTGCCGCCGAGGCCGACCTCGATGACGGCATACTCGACCTGGCACTTGGCAAAGTAGTAGAAGCCGAGCGCCGTGAGCACTTCAAACTGCGTCGGACACTCCGCGCCCTCTGCGAGCATCAGGTCGATCTTCTCGCGGATGACCGTCATGCCCGCTGCAAAATCCTGCTCACTGATATTCTGCCCGTCAACGCGGATGCGCTCCGTGTACGAGACGAGGTGCGGCGAGCTGTAGAAGCCCGTGTGGATGCCGCTGCGGCGCAGCGCTCCCTCGACCATCGCCGAGACAGAGCCCTTGCCGTTCGTGCCCGTCACATGGACCATGCGATAGCGGTCCTGCGGCCGGCCGAGCAGCTCGAGGAGCCGCTCGATGCGCGTGAGTCCCAGGCGAATGCCAAATATCTTGAGCCCTTCCAGATAAGAAATGGCTTCCTGATAATTCATATCGCGTCGCTCCATTCTCAAAGCTTGGCGAGGTCCTGGATGCGTCCCTCGACCGCCTGCTTCTTCTCCTCATAGCCAGCGAGCTTCTCGCGCTCCTTGGCGACGACAGCCTCCGGGGCCTTCTTGAGGAAGCCCTCGTTGCTGAGCTTGCCCGAGAGGCGCCCTATCTCCTTCTCGAGCTTATCGAGTTCCTTCTGCAGGCGGGCCGTCTCCTTCTCGACGTCGATGAGGCCCTTGAGCGGCAGGTAGATTTCGACACCGCCGACGACGCCGGCCATGGCGTTCTCCGGCTTCTCCGCATCGTCTGCGAGCAGCGTGACCGGCTCAGCAGCAGCGAGCGCCTTGAGGTAGCCCTCGTTCTCCGCGAAGACCGGGCGCAGGCTGCTCTCCGTGAAGTGCAGCATGACCTCGCTCTTGTGGCCCGGAGCCGCGCCGACCTCGGCGCGCAGGTTGCGGACCGTCTTGATTGTCTCCATGATGGCCGTCATCTGCGCCTCAGCCGCATCGTCGCGAAGCGAAGCGTCAGCCGTCGGCCAGTCCGCGATCATGATGCTCTTCCACTGCCCATCATGCGGCACCTTCTGCCAGATCTCCTCCGTGAGGAACGGCATAAAAGGATGCAGCAGGCGCAGCGTGTGCTCGAGGACGTACGAGAGCACGTAGAGGGCCGTGTTCTTCGCGCGCTCGTTCTCCTTGTCGTAGAGGCGCGCCTTCGTCAGCTCGATGTACCAGTCGCAGAACTCGTTCCAGATGAACTCGTAGATCATGCGGCCGGCCTCGCCGAGCTCGAAGTTATCGAGGTTCTTCGTCACGCCCTCCGCCGTCTTGGCGTAGCGCGAGAGGATCCACTTGTCAGCCAGCGTGAAGTCGCTCGCCTCCGGCTTGAAGTCCTTGTCGAAGCCCTCGAGGTTCATGAGCATGTAGCGCGACGCATTCCAGATCTTGTTGGCGAAGTTGCGCGCACTCTCGACGCGCTCCCAGTAGAAGCGCATGTCGTTGCCCGGCGTATTGCCCGTGATGAGCATGAAGCGCAGCGTGTCGGCGCCGTACTTCTCGACGACTTCGACCGGATCGATGCCGTTGCCGAGCGACTTGCTCATCTTGCGGCCCTGGCTGTCGCGCACGAGGCCGTGGATGAAGACATGGTGGAACGGGATGTCCTTGCCGAACTCCAGGCCCATCATGACCATGCGAGCCACCCAGAAGAAGATGATGTCGTAGCCCGTGACGAGCGTCGCCGTCGGGTAGAACTGCTCGAGCTCCGGCGTCTTGTCCGGCCAGCCGAACGTCTCAAACGGCCAGAGGCCCGAGCTGAACCACGTGTCGAGCACATCCTCATCCTGGTGGATATGATGGCTTCCGCAGTGCGGGCACGCCGTCAGGTCCGTGCGCGAGACGCTCGTCTCACCGCAGTCATCGCAGTACCAGGCCGGGATGCGGTGACCCCACCAGAGCTGGCGCGAGATGCACCAGTCGCGGATGTTCTCGAGCCAGTTGATGTACGTCTTCGTGAAGCGCTCCGGCACGAACTGGATGCGGCCGTCCTTGACGGCTTCGATGGCCGGCTTGGCAAGGCTCTCCATCTTGACGAACCACTGCTTCGAGACGAGCGGCTCGATCGTCGAATGGCAGCGCGAGCAGTGGCCGACCGAGTGCTCGTGATCCTCGACCGAGACGAGCACGCCCGTCTCCTCGAGCTCCTTGACGAGCGCCTTGCGGCATTCGTAGCGGTCCATGCCCGCGTACTTGCCGGCACCCTCGAGCATCTTGCCCGTGTTGCCGATGACCTTGATCTCCTCAAGGTGATGGCGCTGGCCCATCTCGAAGTCATTCGGATCGTGAGCCGGCGTGACCTTGACGGCGCCTGTACCGAATTCTTTGTCGACGTACTCATCCGCAAACAGCGGGATGCGGCGGCCGACGACCGGCAGTATGAGCGTCTTGCCGACGAGATCCTTGTAGCGCTCGTCGTCCGGATGGACGGCGACGCCCGTATCGCCGAACATCGTCTCCGGGCGCGTCGTCGCGATCTCGACGTACTTGCCCGGCTCGCCCTCTACCTCATAGCGCAGATGCCAGAGATGACCCTGCTCCGTCTCATGCTCGACCTCGATGTCCGAGATGGCCGTATTGCACGACGGGCACCAGTTCGTGATGCGCGTGCCCTGGTAGATGAGGCCTTTTTCATAGAGGCTGACGAAGGCCTCGCGGACGGCGCGGCTGCAGCCCTCGTCCATCGTGAAGCGCTCGCGGTCCCAGTCGAGCGAGGAGCCGAGCGAACGCAGCTGGAACATGATGCGGCTGCCGAACTTCTCCTTCCAGTCCCAGACGCGCTCGAGGAACTTCTCGCGGCCAAGCTCATAGCGGTTCGTGCCCTCCTTGCGCAGAGCGCCCTCGACTTTCGCCTGCGTCGCGATGCCCGCGTGATCGCAGCCCGGGATCCAGACCGTGTTGTAGCCCTGCATGCGGTGGTAGCGGATCAGGATGTCCTGCAGCGTGTTGTCGAGCGCGTGGCCCATGTGCAGCTGGCCCGTGACATTCGGCGGCGGGATGACCATGCTGTACGGCTTCTTGCTCTTGTCGACCTCTGCATGGAAGAACTTGTTCTTCTCCCAGAACTCATACCATTTCTTCTCAAACGACTGCGGGTCATAAACCTTCGGGATGTTGTTCCCGAGCTCTTCTTTCTCTGGCATACGAATCCTCCTCATAAATAAAGCGCTTCCGTCCCAAAAGGACGAAAGCGCCTGCCTTCGTGGTACCACCAATCTTCTCACGCAGCCTATGCCGCGTGACTCTCGCGTTAACGCCGCCCACGTCCCCGCCTAAGCAAAAGCCTCAGCGAAGCAACTCCGAAGCGACCTTCCGCATCCCCCTGCCAGGACTCACACCAGCCGTCCCGTCTCTTTGCCAGGGAAGATCCCTACTCCTCTTCGTCATCGTCTTTGCGTATTTCACATTATGGAAGTTATCTTATCACAAGAAGCCCTAAAATGCAATGCAAAGCATTCAAGACAAGGCAATCGTCCGACAGTCCGACTGCCTCCCGGATGGCGTCAGTCCGCGATTGGCTGGCTTTTGGCGGCCATGCGGCGGAAGTCGTTGAGGTTGTGGCGAGTCTCGCGCTTCTTGCCGCGGCGGTTGTAGTACTCGACCTTGTCGCAGTACATGCGCTGGTCGGTCTTTGTGATGGCCCTTTCGAGTTGCGCGGTGTCTGCCACCCATTCGCTGCCGATGGCGATGGACAGGTCGGCCTTGCCCGCGGCCAATTCGCGCAGGCGGCGGACGCTCGTCTTGAAGTCGAGCTCGGTGACGAGCGGCACGAGGACGAGGAACTCGTCGCCGCCAATGCGGTAGGTGTTCTCGAGGCCGTAGCACTTCGTCAGCAGGCGCGCCGCCTGCCGGAGCGCCGCATCGCCCGCCTGGTGGCCGAGTGTGTCATTGATCTCCTTGAGGCCGTTGACATCGGCGTAGACGATGCCCACGCTGCTCGAGTACTTCGTGAGGAAGTCAATCTTCTCCATGCAGGCGTTGCGGTTGTGGATGCCCGTCAGGGCGTCATGGCGGCTCGCATGCTCGAGCTCCACCATGAGGCGGTGGTTCGTGATCTTCGACGAGATGAAGTACGACACCGTCTCGAGGATGGCGACCGTGTTGATCATATCGCTCTTCTCGTAGTTATCGGCACCGAGGTAGCCGATGATCTTGCCATCGTGGTAGATTGGCGCATCGATGATGCGCTCGATGCCCTGGCGCTTGAGATTCCAGTAATCAACGGGATCGTCATCCTTCAAGACCTCGATGTCCTCGATGATGACGCTCGTCGCGTGCTTGAGGAATTTCTCCCAGCCGCCGATGTACTGCTCGTAGTCGAGATGCTGCAGCGTGTCAATCTCCGGCGTGACGCCCGGCGCGCACCACTCGAACGTGTTCGAGACGGTCTTGCCGTCCGTCTCGAGGATGTAGAGCCGGTCCGGATGCAGGATGCGGCTGAGTTCCCGCAGTGCATGGTTCATCGCCGCTTCATAACACTCCTCGCCGTTGAGGATCTTTGAGATGCGCAGGACGATGTCCTTCGTCGTGAACTCGCGCTTCATCTCCATCTGCCTCTCACGGTCGATGTCGACATTTATGAACGTGTACGCGACATAACCCGGCTGCTTGAGCGGCATGATCGTGAAGTCGAGCCAGTGCCCAATCTCTGGCGCATAGATGCAGTCATGGATGACCTCACCATCCAGGCTAGCCTTCGCGCAGTACGTCATCCAGATCGGATTAGCACGTTCATAGCAGGACAGGAAACGCTGTCCCAGGAGCTCCTCAGGCCCCACACCTGCCATCTCACTGTAGATCTTGTTGACATAGACATACTCTGCATCCTCGACTGTCCTGCCATCTTCTGCAAAAATCAGCTTGTAGACCGCATACGCCACCGGAACATCGCTGTAGATGTCCGGCATCCAATTCTTCTCCATCATGATCACCCACTACCTATCACGACATGCTCTGCACACTCTACAAAACAAGCCGTACTATTTTTCTCATTTCATTTTAACACTATTCGCCAACCTTTGCACATTTTTTTACGCCCAAGCCCCCGCGAAACGCCCGCGCGAGGATCGACGGCTTCATGCTGTCGAAGCCTGCCAGCGCCGACTCTGACGACTGCCGTCTTCTCCCCTGCCAAACCTCACGCAAGGTTTTGGCAAAAAAAGAGAGGGGCATGTGCCCCTCTCCGTAACATAAAAGTTAGAGATCAGAATCTGTGATCGTGCTTATTTCACCTCAGCAGCACCGAACGGACGGCCCTCGTTGAAATTGCGGGCGTTCTCCATCGTCACCGTCGCGATGGCCTGCAGTGCCTCGCGCGTAAAGAATGCCTGATGGCTCGTGAGGATGACCTGCGGGAACATGAGCAGACGGCCCGTGACATCCTCCGTCGGGACGTCGAAGCTGTGGTCCGTGTAAACATTGGCATCCTCGCCCTCGTAGACGTCGAGCGCAACCGCATGGAACTTGCCCTTCTTGAGCGCGGCAATGAGCGCTTCCGTATCGATGAGGCCGCCGCGTGCAGCATTCGTGAGCATGACATCGTCCTTCATGAGGGAGATGGCCTTCTCATCAATGAGATGATACGTGCCGCCTTCGCCCATGATGAGCGGTGCGTGAATGGAGATGAGGTCAGAGCGCTTCAGGACCTCTTCCTTCGAAGCATAGGTGAGCAGCCCCTCTTCCTCGAGCTTCTTGTTCGGGAATGCATCCCAGCCGATGACCGTCATGCCGTAGCCCTTGCAGATGCGCGCCATGCACTGGCCGATGCGGCCCGTGCCGAGGATGCCGGCGACCTTGTTGTGGAGATCGACGCCGAGCAGGCCCGTGAGGTCGAAGTTGTTGTCACGCACCTTGTTGTATGCCTTGTGCAGGCGGCGGTTTGCAGCCTGCAGCGTCGCCATGGCATGCTCTGCCACTGCGTACGGGGAGTAAGCCGGTACGCGCAGGACCGTGATGCCGTACTCGGCAGCGGCCTTCTTGTCGACATTGTTGAAGCCGGCGCAGCGCAGGAGGATCAGGCGGACGCCGCCGTCATGCAGCTGCTCGATGACAGAACGCGGTGCCTCGTCGTTGACGAAGATGCAGACAGCGTCATAGCCGTTGGCGAGATGTGCCGTCTCATCCGTCAGGCGGCTCGAGAAATACTTGAGTTCGACGTTGTACGTGCCCTCGCCCTTGTCCTTTGCGAGCTCGCTGAAGTAGAGACGGTCATAGTCTTTCGTGCCGAAAAAGGCAACCTTGAGGACAGAGCCCTTCTTCTCCTTCGGGCCCATGGCATCGAAAACAGCCTGGATCTGCTGTGCAGCCTCTTCCTCATCGGGGCCGTCCACGGTGACATTGACCGTTGCGCCTTTCGGAGCGTGGAGGTTCAAGATCTCCAGCACGTTGTTGCCCTGGGCAGTCTCATTATCGACCTCGAGCGTCACCGCCGCCCGCAGGTTGCTGCATGCCTGCGCGATCTGAGCTGCGGGACGCGCATGGATACCGAGTGAGCACTTCACGACGACTTGGAATTTTTTCATTGATAAGATCCTCCCCAAAAAATGCGGTACATTTATCGTATTGCTAATACGATTATACGACGCCGCGCGTGTGAAAGCAATAACATATTTGCAGTCCTCTGCACTTTTTTGAGCGACTGTTACCGAGATTGGCTAGTTGTGACTGCCTGATGGGTATCCCGTGAACTTCTCCTCTGTTCATAACTCTGTGGATTTCTTGTGGATATCCTGTGGACAAATCGCAGCAGCTGTGGATAATTTGCCGAACTGTCCCGTTTTATGGTTCAAATCATGATCAGTCTGTGTCCGCTCTGTGTTCCTATATGACATAGTAAAAAGCCGCAATCCGTTGGCGCACAAGGCTTCCGAGCTCCCCTAAGACAAAGACAAAGCAAAGATAAAGAAAAAGTAACGTAGTAGCGAGCAAGCGCTCAGCGATGGCGCAGCCAGCACGGGATGTCACGCCCCAAGCTCCCCGCGGAATGCCCTCGCGAGAATTGACTGCTTCATGCGGTCGATGGCTGCCAGCACCGACTCCGCCGACTGTCGGACTTCTTCTTCCCTGCCGAGCAGTCGGTCGAGGATAGCAACAATCTCTTGCTGCTCAGATAAACTGCATACTTTGATGCAAGTCGCTTTGATTTTCGACAACGTGAGTCGCGTGATTGCATTGCCTGACATATTGTTGAGCATCTTGCGCTTTTGCTCCGATGAATTCAAAAGGTGCTTCAGATATCCTGGCAATAATCGTTCTTCATGAGGACGCAGTACAGCAACTGAGGACAGCAACGAGAACGGCTCGTCCAATGTGTTCACCGTCGCAATGCCTGTCGTCGCTCCATCTTTTATGTAGAGGACATCTCCCTTCTTCATATCACAGCGGCTGTAAATCTCATCGTGAAGGGCTGAAGAGACGTATGTGATGTTGTCCAGCATGATTCCCGCTTCTTTGACGTTCTTGGCCGTGACATACATATAGTCACCCTTGTCTGTATTCGGCGGACTATGATGTGTGCCATCCGTTATCTTCACACAGAGATCCTTGAGCGTGTCGGTATGCCAGCTGTCTGACGCTATGCCGTGCTCTTTTCGCCATTTCACTGTCAGCTTACCTGCAAATGCATCATGCAGCAGCGCAGCCTTGCGCGTTTCATGGGCATCGAGGACAGCCTGCACCTTTGCCTTGGCGGCATCGAGCTTGGCAAAGAGGGACTCGATGCGCGCGACAATGCGCCGCTGCTCGTCGAGGGGCGGCAACAAAATTGGATAACCAATCAATTTCTTTTGAGAAATATTGGGCTGGGCTCCCCCCCTACCCTAACCGTACAAGTTCATCCTTTTGCGAAAGAATATAATAGTAAAAGAACTCATACGTTACATTCTCTTTAGCAACCGCACATGCACACGCTTGATTTGTAGTCGCTTCAATCTCCGTAATCGATGCCTGTCCTATGGTCGCCCCATACATCGCAATGACCACCGTGTGCACGGGGATTTTTTTGCACTCGGGCAACGCAAACCTTCCAAAGTTATCTTCTCTTCTGTATCATAGAGAAATTTACTCTTCAGTTCGCCCGTCTTTATCCACGGAATATCTCCACCATAATACTCTGGATGCTTACGCGAAGGCGTTTCCCCTGAACACCATGATGCAACATCACCTAATGTTAGCTTCTTCCAGTTGGACATTTTCACTCGTACTCACCGCCCTCGAGTTCCTTTTGGACGGCTGTGAGTTCCTGCATGGCGGTATCGATGGCAGCGAGGGCGGTGCGGACGCTTTCCTCGAGGCTAGGCAGGTCTTCGTAGCGCACGATGGTATCATCGAGGATGAGGCCGAGGTCGAGCGTGTCTCCCTTCGCGGCGATCTCGGCGCGCGTGAAGCTGCACCAGCGCGCGTCCTCGACGGCATCGCGGTTGTCTGCCGTGTAGGCGCGAACGAAGCCCGCGAAGTCTTCCTTTTTCAGCGGGTGTTACTTCCCGAGATTCCTGAATTTCCTATATTTCCTCATATTACCAAATTTCTCGGCGCGTGCCTTAATGCATTCATGTGAGACCATTATCCCACAAGGCAGAGAGGGAGTATATACACTGTATTATTTAGCGCTTACGTTTATCTATCCTCAAGTGCGGATATCAGCAATAATTCCCTTGTGATCTGACAGCATTTTATTGAAATTCCATTCAGTGATGCTGATTTTATCACCAGAAATGAAATTCCTTGAAATGGCAATATGATCAATACACTCTAACTGGCTTTTGGTCAGCAGTTCTATTTGCGTTTCAGCAAATGTCTGTAGCAACGTGTTCCTACCAAAATTCGTAAAATAGTAGTTATCGGCAAAGGAACAGTTATAATCTCCACATACACATAAATCGCCAACAGCAGAAAGTCGTTTGATATCATCGCATTGACGAAGTAAATCTATTTTGTAGGATGGACGCCGATTCCCCATAATACCAATAATGGTACCATAAAGCAACAAACATCCCCAAGGAGTTTCAATGTCTGGACATATAGCAGTGTACGGATCATAAGTTTCATACTCACCCACAATGGGATAAATGGAAAAAACAGATACCCTATTTTCGGAAGACGCATAGATTGAAGGCAGAGTATATTCCGCCGGCGCTTCACATAGCCTTCTCGTATGCACACTGTACTGGTAAGGTGGATGTACGCGTTCATCCGTTTCGGTCAATATAAGAACATCTGCCTGTACTTTTTCAATCGCACGCAAAATCCTGTCGTGTGCTTTCTTATGCTTCAAGCGCTCTACATTCCAAGTTGCAATTCGCATATCTATTCACCATTCTATAAAGGCATGCTTTACGTAACAGACACTAATAAATCATTTATCATCCCCCTGTTGTGCAAGCAATTCAGCTTTTCGAACTTTATATTCTTCCGGACTTAGTAATTTCATTTCCAGCCAAAAATCCAAAGCTCTTAATTTGCTCTCTAATGGAACTTCTTGGTGTCCGGTGACAATAACGTCAGGAGGATCAGTCCAGCGCCTATCGGTAAATAATTTTTTAGTTGACATCAATTACTCCTCCATTACTGAAGAAAATCCGTAGAGGAAATCAATCCACACTCAAGAGTCTATTATGGTCAACGAATTCCTGGAACTTGAATATTATTTTCGCTTTTCGTTGAACAATGTCAGCCTCTGTAAAATCCGTTACCTCCTTTCTATGGTATCCCAATCATACCACAAAACTATTTCCCTCACTGACAACTATTGTGATACATTGGGAACGGCTCTATTTTGAAAGAGTAGCAACAATGGCTGCAGCTCATTTTCCATAATGGACTTTCTCCTTATTCGATAACTCCATACGTATCAAATATGTGATCGAGTTCATCTGTATTTATAGCATGAGAGACTTTTTCTCGAATAGCTGTTTTAGACATATCCAGTCTTTTAAACTTGTGGTTTCCGGCTGCATTTTTACTCATACGAATTAGCTGAATTCTTCCCACACCCGGATTCTGTTCTGCATACTCTGCAAATCCTTTCGCTTTTCCAAGATTGTCCTTGAAATCAGGATTATGTGGTTCAAGAATATCAACGACATATCCAAGTACACGATCTTTTCTTACGATAATAAAATCGGGATAGAAAGGCCTTATTTCACCATCGATTTCGTAAGGAATGCAAAGCGCCCATGAGCCTCTGGATGGATTACGAATCCAGCAAACAAAGTCTTCTCGTTTTTCTTCCTCTTCAATAACTCCGGCTTCCCAAGTATTCAATTTCATCGTTGCGACACCGGTTATAGCACTAACAAAGAGATGATCTCTATATTCTTTACCCCCCACTTCATGTGGTACCTGAATGGTCTCAGGCAAACGGAAATTGTGCTTGCTTACAGGATCGCCATCGGAAACGATACTGTCATACTCTTTACGAATTTTCTCTGAATCTATAGTTGCAAAATATCTGCGATAATCATCATTCATTCCATGAAAGCGCGTCTCCGCATAGGAATGCAACCGATTCATACACTCTTCATCTGCCACAAAGAGAATAACGTCAACTTTAAATGCCGACAGATCAGACATATCCATATACTTGTTTCCATAAGCCATACCGATACCTTCTCGACCGAGCTTTTCTTCGGCAATCTGAAATTGTCGATCGATATCAGTATCCGTCGTCGTGAACATATCATGCACCAAAAAGTTGTCCACAGTTTCTCCGAAGGCATCAAAAATCTGGGTCGCCAGTTTGAACTGCTTAACCTGCTGAACAAGGTCATCATATTTCCCATCTGCCTTGAGGCCTTCCACATAGCTGTGGATCATCTCAACAATCTCATCTTTAACCTCCCGGATTGCCTCACGGTGCAATTTGGACATCGTAAGAAGATGTGCCATCCTATACAGAGATTTTAGGTAGTCATTGATCCTAAGCGCTCTGACGTTATAGGAAAGCAAACCTGCATCATTTATAAACCTCATAACCTCTTCACGGTCAAACAGATCTTCCTCTTCAGAAGTTTCCGTCTGAACCACCTGCTGACTTCCCGCAGCATTATTCTCGGACGGTGTTGCCATACCAGCGGACTGTGGAGTAGCCGGTGTAGACTGGGCAGGAGGTGTTATATCTGTGATCGGCTGTGTCTGGCTCCGTTCTGGCGCTTCTGCTTGCTGTGCTTGTCCACCAGTGGCTTGAGGCTGTTCTATCGGATTCGTGTCGCCAGTTGGCTCCGAAGTTGCTCCCGTAGACTGCTGTTCGCCTGTGTTCTGCCCAGAGAACACATCAAATAAAGTCATCTGTCCCGGTATCTGCTGCTCTTCCTTTTTCTTCTTCGGCCTGACAGTCAGCGTTTCAAATTTCTTTCCAGACAGGGGCTCGCCATAAATATCGGTCGGAATATCTCCGCCTTCTGTACTCTGCAAGGCTTCCACAACGTCCTTGACGGTATCCTCATTGAAGTACGGCAAATAGAGATGCACGTCGTTCAAAACGTCGTCCACCTGAATATGCATCTGCATTGGTGTTCTTACCATTCGACCGAGAAGCTGCGCTATGTAGGTGGCATCATTAGCATGCTTAAAGGACATCATGGTCTCTGCTCGCGGGCAATCCCATCCTGTGGAAAGATTCTCTTTGAAGAATACCACGCGGATATTTTTGTCCTCGGCGATATTAGAAGGCTCTTCATAACGCACGTCGAGCCCATTGACGGTCAATGTGGCCGTCGTGCCACCGAAAGTATGAACCACCTGTCCACTTTCCAGCTTAAAGCCGGTGCGTTCTTCAATCTTTGCAATACAGTCGTCCAGATTGGTATCCGTCAGAGCATCACCGGTTCCGTTCAAAACCTGAATGATCAAAATCGGATTTACATAGGCGTAATGCTGCTCAAAGCAATACTGCGTCCAGTGTTCCCACTTTTCCTTCCAGTCATCCGCAGCAGCTTGCAAAATGGCCATATCATTATTGACCGTGCCTTCTTCTGGATAGGTAACAACGATCCGGTCTTTTAATAGACCGGAAGCTCGCACCTCATCCGTCGTCACGATAGACTTGTGAATTGTAGAGGATGTGCCTTCGACCAGCGCATTGAATCTCTGCGTGGTAGCAGACATGCCGATGACAACCGGCATGGGTGGAATGCCATCAGAATCACTACCCTTGATGAACTTCTGCATGATCGTGGTAGCCTTGCTTGCTTCACGTCCCTGCATGCCACGATGCGCTTCATCGATGATAAAGTACAGCCGGTCGTTCTTTTCCCGGACAGTATTCGCAAGCGTTTGCCAGATCGTATAAGTCCTGCCATCGCCATTTTTCGTGAGCTTGGAGGTAACCGACAGCTTCTGCGTATTTAAGAAATAAACATGACCATCCTCAAACATCTCTTTATCAAAGGATTCCTCGGAAACCGTTACGCACTGTGACAGCTTGATCTTATCAGCTTTTGAGTCGATCTTTTGTTTTGACTGCTCGTTAAGCTGAGGCGAATCCGAGAGCCAGACGATGATTGCATCAGGCTGCTCCATATACTGTTCGTCACCGAAAAAAATATCCTCAATTAACGCAGACATGATGATAGTCTTTCCAGCGCCAGTCGGTGCAGTGAAAGAAACCACCTGTGGCGCATGTGTTCTGTGATAGCTACCCATTGCCTCTGCAGTCTTCATACGAATATCAGCAAGCGCTCTTTTCTGAAAAGAGAATAATTCTACTCTCATGGTTACCTCCCCGTATTGATTCTGAAATTATCCAGATAGTCTCTGTAAAGCTGGTAGCAGTCTTTGCCATCGTAGGTACGGATCATCGCCCGGTATGCTGTTTCTGAATCCGTTACAATGAAAACTGTCTGGATTTCTGGATGCTGACTTAGCTCCGCATCGAACTCAGAATAATATATCTCATCTATCAGAACTGCCATCTTGTTCTGCGGTAAAATCAGCATGTTTGGTAGATCATCGTTTTCAAGCGCCGGGCACTTGCCAACAGCTCCGCCCTTCATCCAGAGCACCGGAAGCAACTCTCGGAACTGCCTGCCGAGAGCAACGGAGGTTTTGTCGAGGAAGCTCAGTTTAAAGAAGGCCGCGTTTGTCTTGAAGCCGTCTTTCATTGGCATAACAACAGGCACTTGAGTTGATATCGGTTCAAACATTTCTTTAATGCTATCCTTGAGGCTCTTAAAAAGCTTGTTGTTGGATGTAACAATATAAAAATCTGTTATATGATCCATTCCTTCCAAAGCTTCCAACCATTCCTCACTGGCTGTATCATCTATTAAAATTGACGCAGTATGCTTAGCCTTATCTGATACTATGTATTTCGACTCTCGAGACACGAGTGTCTGAGGTAATTTCTTATTAGACAAAACTGAAACAAGTTTTTTCTTTTCGCCTATTTTCAAAGAGGAAATTTCACTCACAAATCCTATCTGAACAATATTTCTATCTTTTTCTTCTGTGCTTGTCTTATATGTTGTGTAATCGCCTTCTAAAGGATTTCCAGTAACATCTTGACCTTTGATACTACACTTTATCCTTGGCCATGTAACATATTTTGCAATTCCGAGTTTTTCCCATTCTGGTTCTCCCGGTTTGAACCCTTTCTCGGTTAAATTGTCACTTTCCTCTTTCCTCAATTCGTTGTTCGTCACACAAATACATCTCCGATTACCTCCATCCTCAGCATTAAGAAGATTTATCGCATGAAGCGTTGTACCTGATCCTGCAAAGAAATCAATAACAAGCGCATTTGGCTTATTAGCAACGAAAAATCTAATCGCATCGTGAACAGCATACAATGATTTCGGAAAAGTAAACCTGCTTGAGCCGAAGAATTCCTTAAGCAGGTTTGTACCACCTTGCTCAGCATTATGTGATTTTATGCGCCATTGTGTTCCCGGTATGAACTTAGGTATATAGGCATCATCGTCCGTAATAATAGAACCGTCTTGTCTATGACCTATAATCGTAAATGCACCTTTGGATATTTTTTCTCTTTCTCCTTTTGCCAAGTATGTGATGGCAGTATTTTCACCTCTCCAATTCCCTAATTTTGCATATCCAATCTCTATAAAAGCCCTCAGGTTTTCGGTGCTTATCTGCCAGTTACCTTCTGTGCCATCTGCACGTATAGGCCAGACCGCAACGCAACCTTCCGGCGCGATTATTTCTGACTTATTTGAGCCATAATACGATTCTCCCACAGAATGAAATATCGGCCCTTCATCTGTATTACAAATAAAAACAGGATAAAACTGATTTGGGCTATCTGCTCTTACTGTATGTGAACCCGAACGCAATAGTTCCTTCCACCTCAAACGGGAAGCTCTTTTATCTTCAGATATCTTCCACTCGTTAGATAACGGCAACGGCACCGGACTGGATTCTCCAAATTGAACAAAAAACAAATACTCATCCGTTCTACCAAATTGCTGATGCCTTGCAGCTCCTTTAGGATTGATAACACTGCTTACCATCTGTATGTTTGCTTCAGAAAATACTTCTTCCAACAAGCAACCGAGATGCAGATATTCTTTTTCATCTATGGTTACGATCAGAACGGAGTCCTTCGGATTAAGGAGCTTCTTTGCGAGCTTCAAGCGCTTCTCCATCATGGAGAGCCACTTGCTATGCCGATAAGCATCAGAACTATCCACGTAATCGTTGTTGTACTTCCAGTCTTTTGCACCGGTGTTATAAGGCGGATCAATGTATATGCAATCTACCTTCTCTGCATAGAGATATTCCAGAAGCTGCAGCGCATGGTAATTATCCGCTTCAATCAGGGTATGCCAAAGGCCGCTGTCCGGAGCATTCTCCACAGTGTCAATTAGTTTTAGGGTAGGATAAATAGGCTCACCAAACTCAGCCACAATCACCAGCTCATCCAGCTTGAATGTTTTCTGCTCATGTGTCTCCCTTCGGTCGCATTGCACCTCATCGCCGTCAATCTTTACGACGGTATAGATATCGCTGACGTATCCGGTCTTCAGAGCGACCTTGGAGCCAACACGAATCGGGACATCATAGAGCGGCGTGCATTCCGGCAGATGTTCTTCAAATACCAATCCGAATTTCTTTTGTTTCAATAATTTATTGGTCTCCTGCAGGATTCTCTCCTTAAGCGCCGGGTCGTCAATCTGCTGGATCAGATCTTGTAATAAAGCCATAACACCACCTCATTCTTTCGTTATTGTTTTTTTCTTAATATGATAATCGATGCCGCGCTCTTGACAGAAGGAAATCACCTCTGCTGCACACTCATTGTAAAAATGCTTATGCCCTTTATAGGCGTTTGCTATCTTACTATAATTCGTTCTCCCGAAGATGATCCGATCTGTAAAAGATACCGCTTCCAACAGTTCATGAAGATTTTGTTCAATCATATTCGGAGTTGGATATGGTTCTATGCTTACCCATGTCTTACATCCAGCCTCATGTAAGGCTTTCAGAGCTGCCAGTCTCTCTGAGCAGGGAGCTGCTCCCGGTTCCATCTGTTCTCGATATGCCTCGTTCAGGGTAATTAGTGTGATCCCATATTCATTTTCCGGAGAAAGCTCTGACAACTCTACGGGTAGCAGTCCCTTCGTAAGCGTAGTGCATCTAATACCAGCCTCGTTTAGCTTACGAATAGCCGCAATGCTCATCTGGGATACCTCCGGATATCCCTCCATAAACGGATCTGTAGTAAAGCAAAGCTGCACAGACTGAATCTTATCTCTGAGCTTCGGTATCTCTTTATCCAGCAATTCAAGCGTGTTTGATACAAGAACCGGCTCAAGCCAGCTCTCATAATCTTTAATTTGCCCGAATCGCTTTTTCATCAGGAAGGCGTAACATGGATATTTGCACCCATGTGCGCAGCCCTGCACGTGATTCATTGTGTAGTCACCATACTCTACCCCTGTTTGATAAAGCATGGATTTTCGTTTTATCGTCTTCAAGTCGCTATCATCCTCCGCCTACTTGTTCTTTAATATATAATCTGCCATCCGCAGTGCAAGTCTCTGCGCTTTCGGCCTCTCACTCGCAATGGCAAAACAGAACAGGAACATCGGCGAGTTCTTGCTGTTCCGGAAAATCCGTGCATGCTTTGACATGCATGGAAAGATTGTTCCAAGCCGAGAGAGGATATATTTCTTTATGTGATCTGGATTTGCATCCTTAACCATCCGTTCGCCATCGCTCTGTCCTGGCTCCTGAAATAGATTAAAAAGTGTCATCTGGGGATCTTTTTTATAGAATTCATTCCGCCATCCAGAATCTCCAAGCAATCGATCTATGCAAACTTCCCATTTATCGTACTTCCCGTTTTTCGGCAGCATCCGTTCAAGTGCCGAGAACGGAAACAGGTACCATACATCTATCGATTTCGTTTTCGCCACATTTTCAAGCGTAGTCCAATTTACCTGCGTTGCATATGGGTCTAAGAACAGCAATCCCCTGTTATATTTCCAGTTTACTCTGATAATAATCTCCGCGAGCTTATCATTCGCATCGCCACAGTAAATCGTAACAATTCGCTCCATCTGCGGGAACTCGGCGTGTATCATATCCTGAAGTTCTCTCGCCTTCTTAGAGTCCGCTTCTATAAAATAATAGTGATCGAACTTCCTCTCAGACGCCAGTGCACGCTTAGCGGAGCCCACAAGATACTGCCCACCGTCGCTTGTCTCAATCTCTCCGGTTCCAGCAAAAGCGTCTATATAAATCTTCTTGAATTTCTGGTTTTGAAGTGCAATCAAGTATGCGTCCAGATAGCGGGTAAAGATATTCAGCTTTTCCTCAGTCCAATTTCCACCAAATTTCTGCGATGTTGCCATATATTCCAATCACCTCATTTATTTGAATTCATTCTCACGAAGAAAAAGAAATCCCTGTTTTCTTCTTTCCTGTCTCAGGATTAACAATCTGCTCAACTTTCGCGCCAAAGCAATCAATAAGATCACTTTTTATCTCCTTACGAAATCCCTCTGAAGGAAAAATCGGATGGTTATCTAAAATTTTCCATAGCTCATCAAGAGGTACTTGCTTGCGGCCTTTTAGACAGCGCTGCAGATATTTCGCAATATCGAAAACCTGCAAACAGCTTTTATCTTCCTCTTCCGAAATTTCTCCAAAAAGATTAACTGGCCAGTACTTAGTCGCAGTTAAATGCTTTGTAGAGGACTGTGCCCCAAAAACCTTCCAAGCGCTCTTTTTGTATAGCTTAAAACCTTCTATATTGCTCGTGCAATGAATCAGATTATAGACAAGCGAATTCTGCCTATTATAGAATGGAAATGCCGATACGTAGTATCTACGCGGTCCTTTCAATGATTTTATAATTTTCTCCACCCTGTCCTCATAGGCTTTCTTATTGCTTCCGTACGGTACTAGCTCCTCAAAATCTTTCAGATAAGTATTTGCATACTTTGCCTTTGTTGTGTTCTTTTTTGCGCTTGAAATCGCCCTCACTGGATCTGAGACCATGTGATTAATCATAACTTCACCCCAATTACGAAAAAAAGGTAGAAGTGCTTCCCAGTCAATGTTCGCATCATATGGATCGTAAAGCAAGAAATAATGCAGGTGCCCAGTTCCATATAACTGTGGCCCTATAGTTCGGAGCAATTCGTGCGCATCACTGCATGAGGTGACAATCTTAAAGTTACGCTCATCCTGCGGAAGATGCCTTTCCAGTTCAGCTACTCGTTCCTTATCTATATCATTCAAGTAAATATATATATTTTTATCCGTATAGGTTCTTGCGGCTTCCCTAAGTGCTTCTGATATGCGTACTGCCGTCCCCTTTACCAATTGTCCGGCAACATCAGTGTATACACCGCTGTTGCACATGCAGTCTATAAAGATCAACCCATTGCAAGAGTCAGTCAGTAGCAACTTCTGTGCCCACGATTTTATATATTCCTCAATTAACTCAAATTTCTTGATTGTATGAGGACTTGCTTTACTGATTATGCTTTTTTTCCTACAGGACATCATTTCACTCCCCAAATAGTTTCATTTTTCTCACTGACAACTATTCGTACACATAGAGCAGGTTTCGGAAATATCCTTCCCTCTCATAGTCCGAATATGTAGTCCGAATATGAACCCCATTGAAAAAATATGGTCAAAAGAAAACACTGATTAATGCAAGGTTTTTGCTACTTGCTACTGAGTAGATGAGAGCATACCTTTCCCTAGAGGGTACCCTAAGGGAAGGTAGATAAGAGAGCAAGATTCTCATTTAATCATCGGTTTCTTAAGAAATTTTAACTTAGGAAATTGCTATAAGGGCAAACTCCAAAACTATGGGGAAATCTACAAGCGTTTTCAATATGCTGGTGAAATTGTCCGAAGAGTTTTGGCATGCTGCCTAAAAGGTGTAAAGTGCTGTATAACTAATTTAGTATAACACAAAAAGCCGGTACAGAACATCCTGCCCGATGTCCCATACCGGCTTTTTCTCATGCAATCTTCTGTTTTACATCAGCCACGATGGCTTTGACCGCCTGCTGCATCAAGGTGATATACAGCCTGTTCCGAATCTTCACCCACCAGCTGGTGGTGGTCTGGATTTCTGCTTCCAACGGGTCTGTGAGGTTCTTCATCTGGGCTTCCACCAGCTTCTGGACGTCATCCAGATTGATGGACTTGATGGCTGCTTCGGCTTCGCTCCTGGCGAAGGATACGACGGCATCGGCGACGGCTTTCTTGATTTCTTCACGGTTCATGGTCATTTACCTTCTAGAATCAGCTGTTCATAATCGGTGATACCCCGTGCCACTGCTCTGGCCAAGGCATCCTGGGCATTGGCCAGGATGTCTTCATCATCTAGATTGATGATGAAGGCCAGCTCGACCAGGACAGCGGGCATATCGGTGTTCGTGAGGACATACAGGCCGTTGACACCAGGCGCGGCAATCTTCACACCCCGGTCTGTCGTATCCAGGGCATCGACAATCTGGTTCTGGATGCAGCTCGCCAGCATGCTGCCACGGTAACTGCCGGCACAGGCCCAGGTTTCCGTGCCGTTGGCTTCTTCGGCTTCAGCGGCATTGCAGTGGATGGACACGAAGATGTCGGCATCACTGGCATTGGCGGCCTCGCAGATTTCCTCCAGGCTGTCAGACTGGAGCAGTTCTGTTGCTACTCCTGCCGCATTCAGGTAACTTTCCGCAGATTGACCGACTGCCAAAGCGACATCGCACTCACGCAGACCGCTTTCACTATTGACGGCCCCCGGATTGGGATGGCCGCCCGGCGCATGGCCGGGATTCAGGAATACTTTCATATTTTTTTCTCCTTTCTGATGAACGGCGGACTTCACGGTGCCGCCGATGTAACCGAGAAGCCCTGACGCAATGGACATAGCCAGTTCGTTCAAGGCATAAAAAAAGCGCCAGGATCAGTGCTGTTACCAGACCGATGATGACGATATAGTCGGGAATATTCACTTTTTCAAACATGCCTTACACCGCCTTCAGCGTGACAGTCACAGCGCCATCCTCGCGGACGATATCGAAATCCTCCATGGCCAAGATGCGGTCAGCTGCTGATAAGATGGATACGCCGCTGTAGCGGCTCCTGCCTTCACGCCGCCGCTTGATTTCTTCCTGCACCCAGTCGAAGACCTGCGGGCTGATGATGGCTTCGTGGTTAAGCAGGGCCATCTTGTCCGACAGGCCGGAAATCTTGCTTCCCGTCTGCTCGATGCTCTTTGCTGTCCGTTTTTGGATGCGCTCATGCTCCGTCAGCTTGTCCGACAGGCCGCTGACCGATTGTTTCGCCGCCGTCATCTGGGTCTTCATGGTCCCCAGGCTGGCATCGACGCTCCGCACCGTGGGCGTGAACAGATCCCGCAGCCGGATGGCGGCATCCATGACGTTATTGGCCATGCTGTTTCACCTTCCTTTCCATCATCTGCCTTATTTATCTGCCTCATTTTTCTGTTATCTGCCTCATTTCATGCTAAAATGTGGCAGATAGCAGAAAAATGAGGGAGATTTTTATGCGGACATTTAACTACTCGCAGGAAATACAAAATTTACTGACATCTGAAATCGTCCAGCTTCTCACCTGTATCCATGAACACAAGGGACGGCAGGATTTATTTCTGGAGGCGAATACAGACGAACTGAAAACGCTGGTAGACGTTGCCATGATCCAGAGTACAGGGGCTTCCAACCGTATCGAGGGAATCCTTACCAGTGACAAACGATTAGAAGCACTGGTCAGCCAAAAAGCTGAACCGCACAATCGGTCTGAACAGGAAATTGCCGGATATCGTGAAGTACTCGCCTTGATTCATGAAAATCACGACTATATTTCCCCTGCCCCTAATGTCATCAGGCAGCTCCACTGAGATCTGTACTCTTACCCAACAGGAGCCATTGGAGGAGACTATAAAAACGCAGATAACGTCATTGCGGAAACAGATGCACAAGGGCGTGAACCCTCACCCAACTAAAGTCGGGTGATTCCAGCGACACGATCAAATTCGTGTCATGCTGTCTTTAGGACAGCGGACTGCCTTTCTACGATAAGGCACTGAACTCAGATAACTTGATGGCATTATGCCACAAGCTCCGCATTCAGACTAAGTAACGTAGACAAGGTGCAGGTGGTTCTCTTGGTACATTGAGGAACTTTTGCCTCAATGCCCAACCTTGCCTTCGCAGGCAAGGATTTTAGGATTTCTCGAATAAAATACCGAGCACCAATGTTATAACTGGCAGACAGGTCACAATGATACCTTTTGCCAGTTTTGAATGTACACATCGAATAATTGTGTTCGTCTCGCTCGACCTCACCAGAACCGTCGAAAGCGAGTTTTGATGTGTTCCATGCGCAAACACGACGGACGCGAACCCCATCACGGTGGGCTTTGTCGGCAACGATACGCTGCACAGCTTGTGCCCGCCAATGATGGAGCTTCTGCTTCTTCGAACCTCGCTTCTTCCCCTGAGTGTCGAGATTTTCAAATACAATTACGTCAGCGGAATAGAGCGTAGCTACATCAGCGATGAACTGAGCCGTCTTATGGGCAATGTCAAGGTTTACGCCTTTTGCCTTTGCCCATAACATCGGCATTTTCCTCGCACCATGCTGCTGTGCCTTCTTGATTTTGTTCAGCTTATGCCCCAGAGAGTCTTTTTCTCTCGGCAGGGAAAGAATCTTCCTGCCGATGACAGTGCCATCTGATAACATAGCGGAACAAGTACAAGCATTGTTGATGCCAAGGTCTACTCCGATGATAATTTGACGGTCAATGGGTTTGTCTTCGAGTTTGACATTTTCCTCGAAGGTAAAATCCAAATACCAGTTCTTCCCCCGTCTACGAAGAGTCGGTACGCACTCCTTGCGGGTTGCACAATGACGTTGGATATAGTCAACGTCAGATTTACGAAGCTGCACATCCAGCCAATCCCAAGTATTTCGAATCCAGACTTTCAGTCTTGCTGTATATGTGCCAGTACGAACAAAGCAGTTGTCTCGATACATAGCGGGATAGATATACCCTGCAACTGGAATCCCAGGTTCTTTACCTTGCGGATTTTCTTCCCAGTTCGCATAGTTGCTTTTGTAGGAGGACACCTTGCCTACAGCCTCGGTGATAGCCGCACGACGAAGATAACTTGGGAATTTTCCAAATCTGGAATCGAAATCGTATTTTGGGCAAGGATTCGATTTCGTATGATGAATTGCGCACTCAATCGCCCTCTGTTTTTCGAGAGAGCGTTCGATTTCTTTGAGGGCATCCCATTCTTTTAAAGCCACACCAATAAGAAAGTCTACAGCTTGACGATAGATTCCCACGGTGTTAGCTAATGCACGATGCGAATCTCTGATTTTGGTTTTGTAAGTAGTCATTATCTTCATCGCCAAGCCCTCCTTTCTTAATCCTTTTTTCCTTGAGATTTGATGTATTCCCTAACTTGTGCTTCTGTGTTCTCAGAAACAGTCGTTATAAAATAAGACGGATTCCACAAATGCCCTCCCCAGAGCTTCTTTCTGAGCGTATCACCGTGCTTTTTCATAAGCAGTCGAGCAGACACGCCTTTAATCGCTTTCATTATGTCTGGGATGAAGTGCTGCGGGGAACAGTCTATGAGAATATGTACATGGTCTTTGTCTGTGTTGAGTTCCAGAATTTCGAAGTCATTGTCGTTGGCTATTTTTTCTAGTATCGGAACAAGGTCTTCGACAATTTCTGGTGTCAGTACCTCATGTCTGTGCTTCACACACCAAACGATATGGTAGTGTAAACAATAGACATATCCTCGACCATGATGGGTTTCTATTGTCATATTCTCGCCTCCTACATATATAATAACATATACAGGAGAAAAGCTCAATGATTTCAAGGTTTTATTTGTGATTTTACAATGACATATGTTGTGTGTCGCCGCACACTCATGACTCAAGTCACGAGTGTGCGGCGACACTTCATCAGCGATGGCGCAGGTAGCACGGGATGAGGCAGAGGGCGCTGACGGCGAGGCCGAAGAACAGCGGATTGCCGGCGGCGCCGAGGAAGACGGCGGCAAGGGCGGCGGCGGTCGAGAGGGCCATGGAGAGCGTGGCGCTCATGGCGGTGATCGTGCCGGGCGCAAAGATGGCGAAGCTCAGCGGCAGGAAGATGCCGCCGCTCCGGAGGGCCATGGAGAGGAAGTTCCAGAATAGGACCTGGCTGCCCTCGTTGGCCAGCGCGATAAAGGCGGCCAGCGTGATGGTCAGAAGGACGATCAGGCGCGTGACGGCGAGCTCTGAGAGGTGGTACGGGTGGTTGGGTGTCGGGATTTCTGTGATGTCGATAATCTGGCTCTCAGGATCTTCGGCGAGCTTGTGGATCTTGCGCGCGCGCAGCGTCACGCGGGCGCGGTGGAAGATGTCGCGCGAGAGCATCGTGCCGATGCCGAGCGAGAGTCCGGCAATCGAGCCGATGAGCGAGAGCATGATGCCGCCCATGGCGATGCCGCCGAGCAGGGATGGCTGCTCCGTCAAGAGGTACGTCGGCAGCGAGAGGATCGGCGTAATCTCCGGATGGGCCGCGCCCATGTAGATGCCGACCATCGCACACGGCAGTCCGACTGGCAGACTGATGAGCGCCGCCGTGAAGGCCGCAACGGAGGCCGTGCGCGGGTTCGAGGCCGAGAAGATGGCCTGGATGTACGACTGCGTGCAGAGCATGCCGATGACGACGGACGAGAAGTTCGCGAGGATGTGGCTCATATCACCGTGCAACAGGTTGAAGGTCCCCTCCGGCAGGACTGCCGAGACGGCAGGATCGGCAAAGAGCGAATGTGAGGCCATGATGCCGGCGATGGCCATCGTGCTCCAGATGACGATCATCTTGAGGATGCCGCCGACGCCGGCGCTCTTCATGCCGCCGAAGAAGGCATAGGCTGCGACGGTCAGGACGAGCAGGATCGTCGCGGGCAAAAACGAGATGCCGAAGATCGAGGCGATGATGTAGATGGCCGGCAGGCAGCTTGCCACCGCGCTGAACAGGATGCCGATGGATGAGACGACACTCGAGAAGATGCCGCAGGTCACGCCGAAGTTCTGGGCGAGGAACTGCGGGATCGTCTCGAGCGCCGTGCGGCGCAGGGGTCTGGCGTAGAAGAGGCCCATGATGATGAGTCCGACGCCCGAGCCGATGGTGAACCACCAGGCCGACAGTCCGACTGTCGCAGCGAGCTGCGCCGTGCCGACTGTCGCACCGCCGCCGACACAC
>ERZ779852.1308-NODE-1308-length-23963-cov-12.188974_pt1 | contig 23963 bp, 11 predicted proteins | sample MGYA00511559_ERZ779852 | MGnify/ENA primary metagenome ERZ779852 (study PRJEB29588, sample SAMEA2157977) | human gut metagenome | biome: human gut; feature: human-associated habitat; material: faeces | place: Denmark | collected 2008/2010 ...
GCCGCGGTCGCATGGACATTGTGATGAAGACGAAAGACTACATCTACGTGATGGAGCTGAAGCTCGACGGTACGGCGGACGAGGCCTTGCGGCAGATAGAAGACAAGGGCTATGCAGAGCCGTTCAAGGCTGACGGCAGGCAATTATATAAGATAGGTGTCAACTTCTCGTCAGAGACAAGGGGAATAGAGGACTGGCGGATTGAATGAAAGGATAGCCTTGTGTCTTAAAAAACATATCGGAGAAGCCTTATCCCTCTATGCCATAGACTCGGATATACCGATGAAATCGATAAAAATGGAAACATTCTATACCACGAGTGAGCTTTTAGCGTATTAGAAACCACACGGGTATAGAATGTTTTTTCATATCTTTACCGGGCAAAAAAGGAAGACATTGGTTCGCCCGATAAATACAGGGGGCAACCTATTTCGGCCGAACAGCATAGTACTATGGCGCAATACTCGAGTAATTTGGGCGCAGTACTCGAGTAATTTGGGCGCAGTACTCAAGTAATTCCGGCCTGATTACTCAAGTATTTTGGCTTCAGTACCGGAGTAATTCAGCCTTAAATACTCTGAGTATGGTGTAGAGGTGTTGCAAAGGTGCGACATAATGTCTGATAAAAGACTATCGGGTGAGTCCCCAAAAAGGAATACATTAACTTTTTATCAACAATGACAGACGGTCATGAACCGCCGGCAACTAACATTTATTATAACTAACTTATTTATGAGAAACTATTTATTACTGTTACTGTCCTGTGCGATGGCAGCATCGACAGCAACCGCACAGGAAGTAGTGAAGGTTGGGAAGGGCAGCTATGCGTCCTACACGCCACTGGAGATGTGCCGCACAGAGTATCACAAACCGGGCGACTGGGGCTATCAAGGCGACCAAAGCAAGTATATGCAGATACGCAAGCTGTACCTGCGCGAGGAAGCCGGCCGCCCCATACCGACCAACGACTGGTGGACCAACCTCATCACACAGCCCTACTCGGGACGTATGTGGTCATATCCGCAGTTTGTGCAAGCGCAGAGTTATGGAGTAGACGTACAGGCACCTTCATACTGGATAGATAACAGTACGGAGATGAAAAGCAACACCGTTGTGAGCGTAAAGGGAGGCATGGAGTTCAATCCCGAGGCTGCCGTGGCCGAGAATTGGCACGACTGGGACGTGGAGTTCTTGATGCAGGACGGCGATAAAGAGATGTACACAACGATGGCTCACGGCGTTCCTTTCACGTGGATAGAGACGAAGAATATCAATCCTCAACTCTCTTTGAGCCGCTCATATCAGGCTTCCGCAGGTTTTACGGCTACGAATGTGGAGGTGATAGACGCCTCCGGAGCAGCCCTTTCGGGCACAGTGAAAGGTGTAAATATGTTTGCCCTGCGCATGGGTGGCGATGTCTACGGTATTTATCTGCCCGACAACAGCGAGTTGGACATTGCCGATGGCACCGTGACCGTGACGTTCACAGGCAGTCGCGAGTTTGTAGTTGTGGGTGTATTGCATGACATCAGCGACCTTAATACAATGGCGAAGTATGCTTACAGTGTGCCCCGCGAGACGAAAGTGACGTGGCAATATGCCGCTTCGGAGGGCCTGATGAAGACTACTTGGATAGTTACGGCTGAGGACTTGCGCACAGGCGGAGCCGCTTCGGACGTGCTTCAGGGCTTCATCCCCCATCAGTATCGTGGTACGGGCACCCCTTGCGCTCTGCCATTCAACGGTATCGAGTATGCCACACCGCACGGAAAGCTGAAGATGGCAGAGGGAGCTTCGCTGCAAATAGACTATAAATTCTATGGAATGCTGCCTTATTATGCCGTTCCTAACGATGTAGACCGCACTCAGAACCCATACGATGTGGCTAAGATGCAGGAGATGTTGAAGAGCTATGCCGACAAGGGGACGTTCGGAGCGGACACCTATTGGGGTGGAAAAGGACTCACGCAGATGGCCCTTAACATGATGTTTGCACGCGAGATGGGGCAGAAAGAGCTGTTCAACCAGTGCCGCGACAAACTGAAAAACGCTCTTGTGAACTGGTTGACGTACACTCCCGGCGAGACAAACTATTTCTTCGCACGCTATGACCGCTGGGGCGCAATGGTCGGATACAGCACAAGTTACGACTCGGAGACATTCAATGACCACCATTTCCACTACGGATATTTTACTTATGATGCCGCTTTGCTGGCTCTCGTAGATGATGATTTCCGCAATAATTACGGCGAAATGATTACTCTCGTGGCTAAAGACTACGCCAACTGGGATCGCAAAGACACACGTTTCCCTATGTTCCGCACCTTCGACCCGTGGGCAGGACACTCCTTTGCGGGCGGTATGGGCGATGACAACGGTAACGGACAGGAATCGTCGAGCGAGGCAATGCAAGGCTGGGGAGGCCTTTATCTGCTCGGAGTCGCGCTCGGAAACAATGAGATGCGCGATGCCGGAATATTCGGTTGGCTCTCCGAAGCGCGCGGAACGGCCGAGTATTGGTTCGACCGTCACGACGATCCGAACACCGGAAAGGAAGGCTATCATACCACAGACAATGACGAATACAACATCAAATACAGCAATTATCTGTATAACGAGGACGAGAACTATCCTCAGACAAACGGCAGACACCTGCCTTACAACTCCAATCTGACTTGTCACGGAGTGGGCTTCTGGACATATTTCGGCTACGATGCCATCTTCATGCAGGGCATTCAATGGATGCCTATATCCCCGGCGCTCGACTATCTGTCGGAAGATAAGGCTTTCGCAGCGTGGGATTTCAACCGTATGTGGCAGGATAAGCGCATCGGCGGATGGCTTGCTGCCGACAAAACCAAAGACGGATACCTCGGAGACTCGGGAGGTTGGGGTAATGTGGCGTTGTCATACCTTCAGCGTTCAAATCCCGATGAGGCCGCAAAGATATTCGATATGTGCTGGGACGCAGGCGAACCGGAGTTCAAGACCTACGACACCAACGGCATTTCATACTTCGTTACACACTCGCACCTTACATACGGCGACATCGACTGGACCATCCACGCAAGCATTCCTACCGCGCGCGTATATATAAAAGGTGGGGAAAAGACTTATATGGCGTTCAATCCGACAGACAAACCCATCACCGTGACATTCTCGGACGGCGGCAGACTGGAGAATGTAGCTCCCCGCCGACTGGCTGTCAGTGGCAAGGTGTCGAAGGATAACACCGACATCACACCTGATGCTGATGTGCCGACAGACCCGCGTGAGGAGCTTGAAATGGTGAACCTTGCCCTGCATAAGCCCGTGACGGCAAGCAGTCATGAGAATGTCGGAACGGTAGAGGAGAATCTTACGGACGGCGACCCTGGCACACGATGGGGCAGTTCGCATGAAGACAACCAGTATGTGACGGTGGATTTGGGCGAGATGGCATCCATTTACAAGCTCCGTCTGCTGTGGGAGGTGTCTTACGCCAGCGAGTATAAGGTGCAGATAAGCAATGATGGCGAGACTTTCACCGATGCAAAGACCGTAAGTTCATCGGGAGGAACGGACGTTATAATGATGGACGATGTAAGGACACGCTACATCCGTATTCTCGGCGTGAAGCGTTCCAACCAGTATGGCATCTCTTTGTGGGAGCTTGAAGCCTACGGCAAGCTCGAATCAATGACCGACAACGATCTGCTCGGTGTGAAGATGACCTCGGAGAAAGATGTGCTGACCCAACGTGAAGCGTTCAGGATCAATATCATGGGATATACCTGTGGTGGCGAATGGAAAGAGGTTACAGCCAAATGGAGTTCTGCCGATGGCAAGATAACGTCTGACGGTATGTTCACTCCGGACGTTTATCCGCGTGCAACGGTGACCGCAGAGGTGCAAAACCTGAAGGTATCCAAGACCTTCCCCGTGGAGGAAGCCATTTTTATGGGTTATATCGAGTTCGACAATGAGAGCCTTGAAATCCCCGTTGGAGAGACAGCGCAACTCAATTTCACAGCTATGAGCCAGTTCAAGGAGACTATGGATGTGGCAAGTGATGGTGTGATATGGAAGGTCTGCAACGAGAACAACATCGAGGTGGGCGGCGCAAGCGTCAACGCCGAGACCAGAGAACTTACGGTGACAGAGCCGGGAACATACCATGTCATCGTCTCAAACGCCGACCAGACAAAGAACTACATCCACAAAGAAGTGGAGAAGACAAACGCTCAAGGCGAGAAATACAGAGAATGGGTAGCCATCGAGACAGTAGCTTCGGACACCTTGACTGTCATCGCCAAGCAGTTTGCCGAGATAAACCTCGCCCTGCACAAGCCGGTAACAGCCACTTCGCAGGAAGACAACGGCACAAGAGCCGAACTGGCAACCGACGGCGACGCAGGAACACGCTGGGGAAGTGCATGGAACGGCTTGTCTACAGAGGCTAAGAACAATCAGGATCTGACCGTAGACCTGCTCGATACGTATAATATAAATAAGGTGATTATGCTGTGGCAGGCTGCCCGCGCATCTGAATACGAGCTGCAGGTGAGCCTCGACGGCAAGGAATGGAAGACAGTCGCCAATCCGAAGAACAGTCCGGAAAAGGAAACTGTGACCTTCCCGGAGACTCCGGCACGCTACGTCCGTATGCACGGCATCACGCGAAATATGGACTATGGCTATAGTATCTTCGAGTTCCAGGTATTTGGAACGGGCAGATATAATACCCCGACCGGCATCGACGGCATAGGTACTGACAGCGGAGAGACTGTCGGAAATATTTATAACATCAACGGAACTCTTGTCGGCAATAGTGCAAAATATGGCTCCGGCCTACGCAAAGGAGTCTATATCCAAAGCGGAAAGAAGGTCGTTGTGAAATGACACAAAAAGAGACCTGCCGCAATGACAGGTCTCTTCCTATTTCTTATAACTGATAAAATGCTATTTATTCAGGCCATTATTCTTTAACAGTTGCTCTATTTCATTTGTCGAGATATTAGAACGGTCAGCCTTATCATATATATAAATAAGGTTTATTACGGTCTCGTCTATTGCGGCAACAACGTTAAAGGTTATCACGCGTGCACCACCACTTTTGCCTCTTCCCTTTGATGTTATGCGCATACGTATCTTACGCAAGCCACAACCGAGGTCTACACCGATTTCAGGGTTTTTCAACAGATCTTTACCAATGTTCTGAATATCGCTCGTAATAGAAGGATAGCGTTTGCCAAGCCGTTTTGCCTCTTTCACGAAAGTGGGCTGGAGCTTAATGGAATACCTCATCATTCATCTCTTTTACGAATTCATCCAAAGATATACCTTTGCCGGCTTTCACGTCTTTCAGTCCGGCATCGATACCGGAAAGAAGCTCCTCTTTAGTTATATATTCCCTTTCTCGCTTATTTTTTATCTTGCGCACGTAATTCAGTACCTTATGTGTGAGCGCTTCATCTTCCATGATATTCTCTATCTCATGGAGCAACGATTGTCTTATTTCTATTGTCGTCATACTTCTTCTCCTCCTCTTTTTTGCTCTAAACTTCTCGGAACACGATAATTGCTTTAATATTGTTGTCTCGATTGCAAATATAAATAAAAAAAAGAAACACCGCAAATATTTGATAATACATTTCATAAAACTCCGATGAAATCGGCAAAAAACCACTTAGCAGCGTGTTAAGTGAGTTTTTATTGTATTAATGTAATGCCGTATTAAAGCGAAAATACTTATTTTTGTATAATCTTCTACGATAAAACAATTATAAAAACAAAATAACTAATAGTAAACACAATGAGAAAGTTCTTATTATCAATCGCTCTCTTTGCAGCGTCGGCCTGTCTGAACACAGCCGTTGCGCAACAAAAAGGAATGAAGGAGTTCGTCGACGACCTTATGTCGAAGATGACGTTACAGGAGAAAATCGGTCAGCTCAACCTCATGGTGGCCGGCGACATCACCACCGGACAGGCCATGAACACGCAGGTGGGCGGCGCGATAGCTGCCGGAAACATGGGTGGAATCTTCAACATCAAAGGCGCAAAGGAAATCCGCGAGATGCAGGAACTGGCCGTGAAGAAAAGCCGTATGGGCATTCCGCTGCTCGTGGGCATGGACGTTATCCACGGCTACGAGACCATTTTCCCAATCCCACTGGCTCTGTCGTGTAGTTGGGATATGGCAGCCGTGGAGCAGTCGGCAGCCATAGCAGCCAAAGAAGCAAGTGCCGACGGAATCAACTGGACATTCAGCCCGATGGTCGACATTACCCTCGATGCCCGTTGGGGACGCTACTCCGAGGGCAACGGTGAGGATCCTTACCTCGGAAGTCTTATCACTAAGGCTATGGTTCGTGGCTATCAGGGCGACTACAGCCGCACGGATAACATCATGGCGTGCGTGAAGCACTTCGCGCTCTACGGCGCATCGGAGTCGGGACGCGACTATAACACGGTTGACATGAGCCGCGTGCGTATGTATAACCAGTATCTGCCACCCTACAAGGCTGGCGCGGAGGCAGGCGCAGGCACGTTCATGTCGTCGTTCAACCTCGTCGACGGTGTTCCCGCCACGGCCAACAAGTGGTTGCTTGACGACCTCCTGCGCGGCGAATGGGGCTACGATGGCATGGTCGTTACCGACTACGGCTCCATCGGCGAGATGCTCAGCCATAGCGTGAGTGCCAATCTGCAGGAGGCAGCAGCGCAGGCTCTGAAGGCAGGAACAGATATGGATATGTGTTCCATGGGCTTCATCGCGACATTGGAGAAGAGTCTCAAAGAAGGCAAGGTGAGCGAGACCGACATCGACAAGGCTTGCCGCCGTGTGTTGGAAGCCAAGTACAAACTTGGGCTTTTCAAAGACCCGTATAAGTATTGCGACCCGAAACGCCGCAAAAAGGATATATTTAACGAAGAGAACCGCCGTGCGGCGCGCGACATTGCAGCCGAGACATTCGTGCTGTTGAAGAACGAAGGCAATCTGCTGCCGTTGAAGAAACAGGGCAAGGTGGCCCTCATCGGCCCGTTGGCAAACACCCGCGCCAACCTTGCCGGCACATGGTGCGTGGCATATACGCCCGACAAGTACTCCACATTGAAGGAGGGTATGGAGCGTGCATTGGCCGGAAAGGCTACTCTCTTATATGCTCAGGGCAGCAACATCACACGTGATGCGGAGTTGCAGAAGGCCGGTGAGTTCGGCAAAACCATCGAGCGTGGCGATGATGCTCAGATGAAAGCTGAGGCTTTGGCCGTCGCTAAGGAGGCCGATGTGATTGTTGCGGCACTCGGCGAGACCGCCGACATGAGCGGAGAGTGTGCCAGCCGTACCGACCTGTGCCTGCCCGACGTACAGATGGAACTGCTTCAGGAACTCAATAAGTTAGGCAAGCCCATCGTTCTGCTCAACTTCTCGGGTCGTCCTACGGTCATGAATTGGGAGAACGAGAATATCCCGGCTATACTCAATGTATGGTTTGGCGGTTCCGAGGCTGCCGACGCAATCTGCGACGTGGTCTTCGGCGACAAGGTGCCGAGCGGAAAGCTCACTATGAGTATGCCACAGGCTACTGGTCAGGAGCCGCTCTACTACAACCATCAGCCTACCGGACGTCCTGTACCGGAGGGCACGAAGGAGTTCCGCAAGTATCAGAGCAACTATCTCGATGTGCGCAACGACCCTCTCTATCCGTTCGGATACGGCCTGTCATACACCACATTCAGCTACTCCGACCTGCAACTCAGTGCCACGGAGATGTCGCCGACAGGCAGCGTAGAGGCTTCCGTAACGGTTACAAACACAGGCAACGTGGATGCCACTGAGATTGTCCAGCTCTACATACGCGACCTCGTAGCGAGCGTGAGCCGTCCCGTGAAAGAACTGAAGGGCTTCGAGCGCATTACTCTTAAAGCAGGAGAGAGCAAGAACGTGACGTTCACCATCACGCCGGAAATGCTTAAGTTCTACAATTATGACCTTAAATATGTCCTCGAACCGGGCGACTTCAGCATCATGGTCGGTCCGAACAGCCACGACCTGAAGACCGCGAAGCTGACGGTTTTGTAATAGGAGATATTATCAATCCGTAAGCATATTTCGATTTATGCATATAAAAGGGGCAGTTCAATTTTGAACTGCCCCTTTGTTGTATCTTTTTTCAACATATCATAAAACAGAGAGTGTAACAGAATTTTGATACACTCTCTCATTTTCTGATGGTAGAAAACTGTTTATCGGTTGTTATATTTCATTCCTTTCTTGACAATGATGCCACGATATGACTCTTTTGCGGGCTGGCCGTTGAGCAAGAACAATCTGTTGTTGTCACTGGAGGAGGTTACGACTTTGGCGTTGTTGATGCCGGATGTTCCAAAGATGTTGATCAGTTCAATTTCCTGACCGGCCGTTGTGGAGATGTCATAGAGATAAGAGATGGGAAGTGTGGTTGAAGGTATCTTCGACTTGTCGGCAACTATCGGGTCAGGCATGACGTATGGTTGCGTCAGCGCGTTGGTGTTGTCGCCCGAGGCGGTGGCAAGCGGCGTGCCGTCAGCCATTTTCAGCTGCGTATGGCTGCGCAGACGAAGATTGCCTCCGATGGTTGACTTGATTTTCACGGACTCTACGTTGCCGTCTTTCCACTTCAGTTCGGTGATGACAAAGCCGCCACGTGAGCGCAGACCGCACACCTCACCGTCCTTCCATGACGATGGTAGGGCGGGAAGCAGATGGATGAATCCGGCGTGAGATTGCAGCAGCATTTCGGCAATACCGGCACAACAGCCGAAGTTTCCGTCGATTTGGAAGGGCGCGTGAGCGTCAAACATATTTGCGTATGTACCTCCGTCGGCATCGTTCATCGTGGCGTTGGGATCCATCAGGCGCAGCTGGTTCTTGATGATGTTCAGTGCATGGTCGCCGTCAAGCATACGGGCCCATTGGCAGACTTTCCATCCCATTGACCATCCGCGTGCCGCATCGCCGCGTCCGACAAGCGATTTGTGGACACCCTGATAGACCGTCGGATTGACGTAGGGTGAAACCTGATTTCCGGGGAATGCTCCCCAAAGGTGTGACAGATGGCGGTGTGAGGTGTTCTCGCGGTCCCAGTCCTCCTGCCATTCCTGTATCTGACCGTATTGGCCTATCTTATAAGGAGTCAACTTGGCCTTAAGCTCATCGAGCTGAGTTGCGAGATCTTCGTCAACGCCGAGCGTGCGTGCGGCTTCTGCCGTGTTTTTCAGTACGTCGTAGACCATCTGGTTGTCCATAGCTACGCCGCCGAACATCGCCACATTCATTTTCGAACCGTCATCTTTATTATAGGAATAGAGTCCGGGGTGGTTTTCGGGAGAGTTTGACGGACACACGACCATATATCCCGTGTTGGGGTCTTTGACCAAAAAGTCCTGGAAGAACTGGGCGCATCCCTTCATGACCGGATATATTTCCGCAAGGTAAGTCTTGTCGCCAGAGAACAGATACTTTTCCCAGAGGTGTGAGCAGAACCATGCGTTGCATGTGGGCCATACGCCGACGGCTCCGTTGTCGACGGCTCCCGTGGTGCGCCAGATGTCCGTGTTGTGATGAAGCACCCATCCGCGTGCGCCGTACATTTCCTTTGCGGCGTCAGCACCGGTGACGGAAACGTCCTTTACCATCTGTATGAACGGGTCGTGACACTCGGAAAGATTGGCCACCTCAGCCGGCCAGTAGTTCATCTCAACGTTGATGTTAGACGTATATTTTGAGTCCCATGCCGGATATTGGCGTGCGTTAGGGTTCCATATACCTTGCAGGTTGGCCGGTTGCGTACCCGGCTGTGATGATGATATGAGCAGATAACGGCCGAACTGGAAATAGTTTGCCACGAGTCCCGGGTCGGCTGCCGTCGTCTTGAACTCCTTTATGCGCGTTTCCGTGTCTTTCTTCTCCTGCTCGTCATTGGTGCCGAGGTCTATGCTGACGCGGTCAAACTGCTCCTTGTATTTTGTAACGTGATCGTTGAGTGCTGTCCCATATTCCTTATCCTTTTCGAGATAGCTGTTCATGTAGGCCAGAGCTGTGGCTTCCGCGTCAGCGCTGATGTCGTTGTAGTTGACAAAATTGGTGGCCGACGAAATGACGATGGTGGCCGATGTGGCGTCCTTGACCTCTATGGCCGGTGCCTTCGGATTGCCGGCTACGAGACCGCTCTGCATGATGTTCTGTGTCCCGGAGTTTGTCTGTGTGCCTCCGTCGTTTATCACTTTGATGAAAGTATAGCAGTTGAGCTTGTTGTCGACATTTTCCGACTGGGCTTTTGACGGAATGAGAGATGCCTCGATCATACCGTCGGCGTTAATCCTGTTGATGTCCAGTTTCTCCATATTGGTCTTTACCGGTGCGGCATAGCTCACGTTGAAGTTCAGTTTGCCGGGTTCGGAAGCCTCAATGCGCATGATTGTGACATTGTCTTCCAGCGATGTGAAAACGGTTCGGGTATATGTGACACCGTTGACGATATATGACGTCGTGGCGGTGGCGTTTGATATGTCGAGCGAGCGTACGTATGCCTGTGCGTCAATGGCGTTATCCGTCTGTCCAGCCTCCTCGTCGTCGTACCGCTGTCCGGGGAACGAGACGAGGACACACCCTGCCGCCTGATATTGCGCACCGTGTGAAGTGGTCGACATCCAGTTAGGTATGGCCAGCTTCTGGGCTTCCACATAGTTTCTGTCGAAGATATATTGCTGAACCTGCGACAGCACCGATTTGGCGTTGGCGTTGTGGTTGCGGTTGGGTGACTGTCCCCAGAAGGTGTCTTCGTTGAGCTGCAGCGTGTCGACGGCCACGCTTCCGCTGACCATTGCTCCAAGGCGTCCGTTGCCCAGCGGCAGGGCTTCCTCCCAGTATTTGGCCGGGCGATGATACCAAAGACGGTTCTTGCTTTCGAGTACAGGCGGTGGAACGGGGCGTGTGTCAGACGTTGTGAATGTCGTGGTGACAGGCGTGTCGTAGACGTTTCCGGCAAGGTCGGCCAGTGAGCCGGCGGGCAGATTGAACGTATAGGACGTCGTGAGGTCAAGGTCGGCATAGGCGAATGTCACCTTGTTGACGTTGACGACGGGCGAGAGCTTCAGTTCCTCTCCTGTTTTGCTGTTGGTGAGCGTAGCCATGGCGCTGCCTTTCGCTGTCACGCCCTCGTTGAAGTTGAGGATAATCTTTCCTGACGGGATGACACCGGTGGCATTGTCGGCCGGAATGATGTCTTTGAGCTTGGGAGCCTGTGTGTCCTCCGCGTAGATATTGACGTACTTCAGATTATAGTTGCTCGTCTTGGTTGCCGACTGTATCAGCAAGCGTATAGTCAGGTTTTCCTTGTTATCGGCATCAAGATTGTAGTTGGCGTCGGTGTATGTGTTCCAGTGTGCTCCCGCAGTGTAGTCGTTGAGGACTTTCCACGTGCTGCCTCCGTCGGTGGAGTAGACGACACCGAATTTCGTTGACGAGCTGGAACCGTCACCGATGGCAAAATTCAGCCTGATGTTGTTCAGATCCGTTGTCGGCATGGAGATTTCAAAAAACTGGTCGTGCTTCGTGCCGTCGGTATAGTCGGCCTTTGCCGTGAACTTGTCGGTGGACGCCGTGTTGAGGCGCAGCAGATAGTTCGGGGTCGAACCGCTGGAGGTCACCTCCCATCGGCCGTCGCTTGTGTGGACTGTCACCCGACAGTCTTCCGGAACCATTGCACATTCGTTCGGAAGGAAGTAGGGCTGTTGCTTACTCCAATAAGTGTTGGCGATGCGTGCCCATCCTAATGTGTTCGGGGTGAAGATGATCGCGGTGCCGTCCTTTTCAGAATCGTAGCCCGTCGTGAATTCCCACTTTGCCACCACAGTCTGAATCGCGGCGGCATTCATTGTGCCGAGGAGCAGCATCAGCAGCAGTCCAAGGCGGAATAATGTCTTCTTGTTTTTTTTGTTCATTGTTATAAGTTTTTAAAAAGGTTTATTCGAGGTCCTCTAAATATACCAAAATGGAATGTTTGTTTGTAGATAGTTTTGTGTGCAAAGATAGAGAGAGGCAGTAGAATCTATGTGGAAAAAGTGCTCATACATGATGAAAAAGGGCTTATAGTATGTTTTTTACACCTTTTCAGGACACTGTAGCCGGTTTTTTTCTTATCTTTGCGTGTGTTAAAACTTCAATCGAAGAAGTATCAGCGAACTACAATCCGTTAACTATGAAGCCTGTCTATATAATAATACTGTTCTGTCTGAATATAATGAGTGTCTATTCCAGACACACAACCACCTATGACATCCATTCCGGGCTGCCCCATTGGGTCGTTTCCGGTATTGTTCAGGACCGTCAAGGCTTTATTTGGGTAGCCACGTGGAACGGTCTCTGCCGGTATGACGGCTATGAATTCCGGCAGATAAAGGCCAAGCCCGGTGACGGGACCCATATCAGTTCGGAGGTCATAAGGAAGATGGAACTTGACGCTCGGGGAAACATCGTCTGCCGGACAACCGCCGGTTCTTTCATGCTTGACACACGGGATTATCGTCTGTATGATGTGGCCAGGCACGTTCCGCCCACCATCACCAGTCAGGAAGGAACGCCGCCGTTCACAGACAGCGAGGGAAACCGGTGGCAGATAGAACGCTACGGCATTACCAAGACCATCAGTGAATATCGTCCGGCGTCGCTCGTCTCCGGCACGGAAGACGTTCAGGCAAGGGCTTTCATGAAAGACAACCGCCAGCGTTGGTGGCTCGCCACGAAGGAAGACGAGACAGTCCGCATCTATGACAAGACCAACAGGCTCATTGGATATGTAGGCAGCGACGGGCGTATTCATAAGCAAAAGACACGCTTCGGCTACAGGGCCTACTGTCTTATGCAGACGCATGGCGGCGACGTGTGGGTGGGATGCAAGCCCGGGGCCCTGTTGCGACTACGCCCGGTGTCGGAAAGTTCCTTTGAAATCACGCGGATAGATAGCCGACAGTGTGATATCATCTATCATATTGTGGAAGACCATGATGGCCGTTTGTGGCTGGCTTCGTTCGGCGGAGGGGTTCAGTGTGTGCCCAATCCGTTGTCCGCCAATCCCGAGCCGGTAGGTTTCCGTGGTGGCGGAGAAGACATTGGGCGTGACAAAGTGAGACGTCTGCTTGTCACTTCTGGCGGAACCCTTGTCTGTGCGACGACAAACGGGCTCGTCGTGGGGCGGATAGACAGTCGGAATATAAGTAAAACCACGTTCCGACGGCTGACGCGCGACGGTGAAAGAAAGGAAAGTCTGTGTAACAACGCCGTTATGGACATTGCGGACGACGGCAAAGGACACATATTCATAGCAACGGAAAATCATGGAATTGACATGATAGATGAGGCGGCACTGATGGATAAAGAGCCTTCGTTCACCAATTTCAACAGTTCAAATTCTTCGCTTACCTCTGACGCCTGCATCGCAATGGCTGTGAAAGACAGCAGCAGGATATTTGTTGTGTGTGTAGACCGGGTGATGGAGTTCGAGCCGGAGAGAGACCGGACTGTTACCTATGCGCGCAGCTTCTGGAACGACAGATGCCATTTCTCGGAAGAACGTCCGCTCCGTCTCTATGATGGCTCATGGATATTCGGACAGGAACAGGGGGCGTATGTGGTCACGTGCCGCAATATGGAAACGCGAGACGTCACGCCGCCGATACGTCTGACATGTCTTTCGGTCAACGGAAAACTGCCAGATCTCGGTGTCTGTGCCCGCGACACGATATTCATAGACACGGACGAACGAAACTTCTCCCTGTCATTTGCCGCGTTGTGCTATCATGACAATTCGGAAATCTGCTACCGTAGCCGTATTGGAGAGGCAGCGTGGAGCGTGGCAGACAAGCAGCGCACACTTACGTTCTACGACATTCAGCCCGGAGAATATGTTCTGGAGATACAGTCAACCGACCGCTATGGCCGTTGGGTTGACAACAACCGCAAGGTCGTTATCGTCGTGAAATATCATTGGTATGAGACTCTTTGGGCAAGGATAATGCTTTGGCTCCTCATCACGGGCGTTATAGCAGCTGTTATCCATACTATGTTCTATATACGCTCGTTGACCAGACAGCGTCGCGAACTGCTTGACAAGTATATGTCCTTGCTTGACAGTGGCAAGACGGAGAACGTCGGACAGGATGCGCAGCGCATAGATAGTCTGCCCGGAGACCTGTCGGAAAGTGACCGGAAATTCCTTCAACGTGTTAAGCTATACATAGAGGAGAATATCGGCAACAGTGAGGCCAACATCGACGATATGGCTGTTTTTGCCGCTTCGAGCCGCAGCAGCCTGAACCGTAAGTTGAGTTCGCTCGTCGGCATTACGGCCGCCCAGTTGCTCATCAACGCCCGTATGAGGCAGGCCGCCCGTATGCTTAGCTGTCCTGAGGGTGGCGTAAAGCCGAACATATCGGATGTGGCCTATAAGTGCGGATATGCTGATACGAGGTATTTCTCGCGTTGTTTCAAAAAGAAATATGGCGTGGCACCGTCCGAATATTCCGGTTGATGCGTCTCGTGCCATTTTTTTAAGGAGGATGGTGTGTCAAAAAGGCTGCATGATTTTCAAGTTCAACTGACGGGTGATAAATCTTGGTGAAAGATTTTTTAAGATTTATTTGCTGTTTGGAAAAATCTTTACAAGGTTGTTTCGTATTTTCGCGAATTTTCAATCGAAAGTTTTCTTGCTCGCAAAAACGCTCTGATTTTGAGTTTTTGGTAAAATCGCTGCAAGGTTCTGAGCGTCAGGGACTTATGCGGTTTTGTGGCGTTTTTTGCCTTTCGGGAATGCGTTTTTTGCCCTTCTATTTTCTAAAAGTGGCTCCGTTGGAGTGCAAAAGTGCCACTTTTAGGCTCCGAAAGTGCCTCCGTTAGCGTTCAATAGTGGCTCCGTTGCGCTCTGAAAGTGGCTCCGTCAGAATGCAAAAGTGGCACTTTTGCGGCGTTAACATTTCGGGATGGTGTTTTTCGGGTGGTAAAAAACGGGCGAAAAACGGTCTCTCGCAGCTATAAAACTGCACACATTACATGGTAAATGTGCAATTTTACGCTTAAAAGTCGCCCTTTCCTGCTCCCCGGAGTTCTGTTTTTGGCTCGAAAACCGTATTTTTCTGCGATTTTGAGGGGGCATTTTCTGTGTTAACAATGTTAATTTCCGGTAGTTTTTATTTATAAAACGAGATTCCTGACTTTTGCAAAATGATAAATGGCGGGTTCTATAAGTTACCACATTTACATCTCAGACGTGTATGATGTAGGGTAAAACGGGAAAAACGCCAACTGCAAATCTTTCATCAATCTATATTCCTCAGTATTCTAAACCTCTGTAAAACATTAAGTATAAGCGATTTACATTATAATCGTCTCATATTTTTTCCACATACCATCTATACCGAATAGGATTATTTTATATGTATCCATAACTTTGCTGAGACAAAAGGAATCACCTGTGTTTCCTTAAAGACAAATAGGTAAAAACCATATAACCAATTATTAACAATAAAAAACAAAAGAATTATGAGAAAGATTTTACTCGTCTTCATGGCAATTCTGGCTGCGGCTCAAATCTCTGCGGCAGAATATGCAATCGTCGGTTCATTTACCAATCCGTCATGGAATTTCGACGCGTCTCGTGCGGCCAACGGCGTTCTGACCAAGAATGCAGGCGGCAAATATGAGACAACAATCGAGAATCTGGCAACAGGCTTCAAGATTGTCGACATTGAGAACAACAATTGGGATGTTCAGTATGGCGCACCGTCAAGCAATGACATGGTGGAGAATGGCAAGACATTCAGCCTTAAGGCAAAAAACGGAGACGAAGATCCGAAGAACATTGAATTTGCCAATTATGTTACGGCAATACAAAACGCCAAAGTCGTGTTCGATCCGAAAGCAAAGACCCTGACGATTACCGGCACTCCTGTTTCTAACTTAGAGTTGTATATCAGTGGAAACATGAGCGGGCCAAACTGGCCCGTCCCGGGCGAAGACGGCTCTATTGCCATGACAAAGAACGGCGACATCTATTCAGCCACCGTCAGCTTCAAAGCCGGCAATGAATTCAAGGTGTTCGGAAAAGGCTGGTCGCCGGAGTTCGGTGTGCCGGCAGGCGGCACTACCGAGCTCTCACCGGAAAAACTTACCATGATTCTTGCCAAAAGCGATAAGAACATCAAGGTAAATATGACAGGCCAATATGTTGTCTCGTTCAATTTAAGCACATTCGAGTTGAAGTTGACTTCCGCAACCGGCATATCCCAAACGACAATCAAGGCCGAAGTGCCGGAGTATTATACCCTTCACGGTGTGAAAGTAGCCTCTCCGGCACACGGTATATATATCGTAAAGCGTGGAACCGCTGTCACTAAGGAGATTGTCAGATAAACTACCTTTTTTGTTTTAGTCCGCTAAGTTCTTTATCCCGATACATATCGGGAAAGGAATTTGGCGGACAACCTTATTGCCGTAATCCAAAGACTTACAATTCTTATATTCTTTCTGACGCACTTGTGTATGGCAGCATTGATTCAGACTGCTTCTTCAGGAATTTGGACAACAGTGATACGTATCGCTTCTTGGGGACAGACGGGAAATACAGAATTGTGATAGACAACGGAATGGCTGAGACTGGCAGAATATACAACCTTAACGGACAGTATATGGGTGACAACGCCTCAAAAGACAATCTCCCGAAAGGCTTGTATATAATGAATGGCAAGAAGTTTATTGTGAGGTAATAGTAGCTTTAGCAGTTAGTCAATAAAATGTAGTTAATTTCATGCGGTATGGTGTATTTCATTGTGAAATGAGATTCCATACCGTTTTTTGTATTATGGCAGACCTGTATTTATTACGTCATGACAAAATATAAAATATAGAAATGCGTTTATTAAATATTCTAACTAACTTATTTATCATTTATGAAACATTACAGACATTGCAGCTACTCATTGCAGTCATGCACCATGACAGTTATGGCGCTTATGGCTATGGCAACAACCGCCGGGGCACAACAGGCCGGCAAGGACGGCTATTCAACGGCAGCGGATGCGGAACACCCGCAGCTCACGGACATTCCGACACTCTATGTGAAGACCGTTTCGGGACAGGACCCGCAAAGCAAGGAGACATACGTGCCGTGTGAATTGTGGCTCGTGGAGGACGGACAGACCACCCACTACAGCATCCCCGCACTGCCCGACGGCAGCAACGGCGGCATACGCGGACGAGGTAACTCAACATGGGGTGCCACGAAAAAGCCGTGGCGGCTGAAATTCAACGAGAAGGTGAAGCTTCTCGGCGATGACTACGCAAACGCCAAGAGCTGGACACTGCTCGCCAACACCTTCGACAAATCGTTGATACGTAATGCCCTGACTCATGAACTGGGAGTCTTCATGGGACTGGAGTTCTGTCCCGCGGCAAAATTCGTCGACCTTGTGATGAACGGAGACTACAGGGGGACATACCAGATATCCGATCAGGTGGAGGTGCGCAAGAAACGTGTAGACATCAGCGACGACGGTTGGCTGCTGGAATATGGCAATGCCAGTGACAAGGTGGACCAGCCGAGAATCGATTTTCAAAATCCCGGTGGTACATTCTATGGATGGATAGAGGTAAAGAACCCGGAGTTTGACAATGACGACATCAACGCCAATCCGGAACTGAAGGCTGCCATAGAAGCCTATATGAACGATGGCTTTGCAAAAAAGATGAATACAGGCAGTCTCGGCGACCGCACGAACTATGATTTCATCAATCCGCGCACGGGATACCGCTCGATGGTGGATGCAAAGTCGTTGGTCGACTGGTATATCGCCACGGAGATAACATGGAACTGGGACGGACTCTACAGTGTGTATATGTTTCGCGAACCGGACGGTCCGCTACATTTCGGTCCGCTATGGGACGAGGATCTCGCCTACGGAAACCACAAACAGCAACTCGCATCCGAATATCAGGACGGTGTGCTGCTCGCATTTTCCAATCTGAGTTGGGAATACCGTCGTTTGCAGCCATTGGTGCAGCATTTCTTCGACGACCCGTGGTTCGTGAATGCCGTACACACACGCTATAACGAATTGTTGGACAAAGGGTTGGAGGCTTATCTGACCGGCAGGATAGATGAACTTGCACAGACGATAGAGCTGTCGGCGAAAAAGAATTTCGAGAAATGGGATATATGGAAGGTTGACGGCGAACAGCAATATAACGAGGGATGGGTGAACGCCCACTACGGTTGGACGTGGAAGCAGTATATCGACGACCTTCGAAATTTCATCCCCACACGCCTGAACAAGATAAAGACCGAGTTTGACAAGCAGATGGCAAATGTGCAATATGTGGGAGAAAACGCGGTGAACAAGCCTGTAACAGGGCGTGATCAATATGTGATTATAGACAGAAAGGCTAAAGCTGGTGTCTGGACAACACTATGCCTGCCGTTTGACATATCCAAAGGACGCATAGAATATGTATTCGGCAAGGGAAGCGTCGTCCAGCGATTCTCCGGTGTTACAACATACGGCGACGGATGGACCGCGCTCAATTTCAGTCCTGTTGACGACATTAAGGCCGGTACACCTTATATTATAAAGCCCGCACTCGACGTGGATGTTCCGTTCTCATTGCCGTGGCGTGTTGTCAACAGTGATGCACCTCAGACCGTCACACACAACGGATGCTCCTTTACCGGTGTCTATGCGCCCGTTGATATGATTGCCGACGGCTACAGGATGGTTATGGACGATACAGACGGGACTGTGAAACCTGTCACAGACGCAGACAACATGAAAGCTCTGCGTGCTTATTTCACCTTGCCAGCCGGTGCGAAATTCGCCGGTTTGAACATTGAGGGCGAGACCAACGGCATAAGCGATATTGATTACAGTCAGAAAGTTTCGGTATCAGATGTATACAGCATCGATGGCAAACTAATAGGAAACGGCATACAGCCGCCCAGATGTCTGCGTTCGGGCGTATATATCCAAAATGGCAAGAAGGTGGCTGTGAAAACATTGGAATAGCAGAATACAAATATAATGGAGACAAAGAAGCTGTGTCGTAATTAATGTTTACGGCTCAGCTTTTTTTGCATCCTTTGCTTGTTCGGTTACGAATAAAGACTTATCTTTGCATAAGATAAGTTGCGCCTCAGCAATTTAGAGCAAGCTCTATTGCGTTCGGCTTGCATTATCTTTGCATAAGAATAAAAACATATTGCTATGATATACCCTATTGGCATACAGGACTTCGAGAAACTGAGAACTGACGGTTATGTCTATGTAGACAAGACCGCGCAGATATACAAGCTCGCGACAACGGGAAGTTACTACTTCCTGAGCCGTCCCCGCAGATTCGGCAAGAGCCTGCTCATCTCAACGATGGAAGCCTACTTCCGCGGCAAGCGCGAGCTTTTCAAGGGGCTGGCCATCGAACAGTTGGAGAAGGACTGGAAGGAATATCCCATCCTGCACATCGACCTGAACACTGCGAAGTATGACTCCGCAGACGCGTTGCTGAATGTTCTTAATGACATCCTCTCGTATTGGGAGTCCCAATATGGCACGTCGCCGACTGAGGTCACGCCTGAGCTGCGTTTCAAGGGGATTGTGCGCAGAGCTTGCGAGAAGACGGGGCAGCGCGTGGTGATACTCGTCGACGAATATGACAAGCCGATGTTGCAGGCAATAGGCGACGAGGCGTTGCAGGACGAATACCGCAACACGCTCAAGGCGTTCTACTCCGTGCTGAAAACGCAGGACAGATACATCAAGTTCGCCTTCCTCACGGGAGTAACGAAGTTCGGCAAGGTGAGCGTATTCAGCGACCTGAATAACCTGAAGGACATTTCGATGGACAACCGCTATATCGATATTTGCGGTGTCACGGAGGATGAAATCCACGACAACTTTGATGAGGATGTCTCGGAACTTGGTCGGCAGAATGCCATGACAAAGGAGGAGTGCTACGCCAAGTTGAAGGAGAACTATGACGGCTACCACTTCGAGACCGGCACGCCGGGAATATACAACCCTTTCAGTTTGCTGAACACGCTCGACAGCATGAAGTTCGGCGACTACTGGTTTGAGACCGGCACGCCATCGTTCCTTGTCTACCTGCTGAAGCAGGCCGACTACAACCTCAACAACCTGCAGGAGGAGATGGTGTCTGCGGACGTACTCAACAGCGTCGATTCCATGTCGAAGAACCCCATACCGGTAATCTACCAGAGCGGATACCTCACCATAAAAGGCTATGACGAGCGGTTCAGAATCTACAAATTAGGATTCCCCAATAAGGAGGTGGAGAACGGTTTTGTCAAGTACCTGCTGCCGATGTACACCCCGATAGAGGAGAATAAGAGCGAGTTCTACATTGCCAACTTCGTCAGCGACATAGAGAGGGGCAACCCTGACGGTTTCATGGAACGCCTGCAGTCACTCTTTGCGGACTCCGACTATAAGATAACGGGCAAGATGGAGAAGTACTTCCAGAACTCGATGTATCTTATCTTCAAGATGATGGGTTTCTTCACCGAGGTTGAGCGCACGACAAGCCGCGGTCGCATGGACATAGTGATGAAGACGAAAGACTACATCTACGTGATGGAGCTGAAGCTCGATGGTACGGCGGACGAGGCCTTGCGGCAGATAGAAGACAAGGGCTATGCAGAACCGTTCAAGACCGACGGCAGACATATATATAAGATCGGTGTCAGTTTCTCGTCAGAGACAAGGGGAATAGAGGACTGGAAAATATTGTAACCAATGCCCTCGGTTTTATAAAGCATACATTTTCAGAAAGTGTCTCTCCATTTATTGGGGATACGCTCTCTTGTTAGTCCCCTTATCCCCAGTGAGTGAATAGGGAAAGGAAGCAAGAGACTTGAGCCCGGGAACTCAAAATCTTACGCGAAGCTGCAACTCCAGATCCGTCATTGAGCTGTGGTCTATTTGTTGAAGTCCGCTGCTTATGTGGTCGCGGTCGAAATAATTGGTTGTTGAAAACTTACCGATGAGGAGCAGGGTAGGGGAAATGTCGGCGCGAAGGAACAGAGAATAATGTATGCCCTCACCGTAGAAAGAAGGAAAGTAAAACGTGTAAAGCATACCTCGCTCGTAGGTATAGACGCGCGAAGCATAACTATCGGTGTTGAAATAGCCAATCGCGGCCGTAGCTTGCAATCCTTTCGTCAGATTATACGACAGGTTTTCCGACACCATATAGCCCTTGCTACTGTCCTTATATTTGTTGCTTACGAAGTCAATCTGCGTCTTTGTCGCCCACCTCTCATTGTCGTATGCCAGCGACAGACGTGCCCGTTGTGTTATGTCGTTTATCAGCGCCGTCTTGTCAGCATTGTCCTTTTCACGTATTTTTATGCGATAGCGCGCCGAGAGAGTCCATTTCCTGAAACCGTATGACGCCAGCACATAGTTGTCCGAGGCTCTCGAAGCATCTGACACCTGATATTTCAGCCACGGGAAATAAACATAATCGCTATACGCAATGACCGAGATATTGCGCCTCGGATGCCATTCCGCACCGATATACAGTCCGTTCTCGTTCTGCACATAGCCGCCGTCGTTAAAGCTCTCAGCAAAAAGAGCGTGATATTTGTATGAGTAGAATCGTTGTATTGCCGTCAGCGTCAGTTCGTGTACCGGCTCATAGCTCAACTTGTTTATCGAGGCTATCGCGTGACAGTTGCCTGTTGCCGTCTCACCGCTCAGTGACCATCGGCTTGCCGTGTAGCCGTAGTTCACGCTCATGTTCCAAAACTCCTTTCCCGACGCATAATACTTGCGGTATTTCTGATTGGTGTTGGGCTTTATCGGCTTGTCAAGCGATGTGTATAGAGCTGTCATTCCGATATTAAAACCATTACTGCGAAATTGCAAATTACCTCCGCCCACAAACTGAGAGGCGTTGTTTTTCTTTGCCATCTCCGTCTCCGTGCGATGATAGCCCGTTTTCAGAATTGTTGCTATCGACCCGTCTCCCTTGTTCAGTGTGGCATCGATGTCGCGATACGATACAAACGCTGTGAGGTCGAACTTCTTCGACAGTGCCACCGTAGCCGCAGCCCCTTGCAGATAGTAGGCCTCCGAGCGCGACTGATAGCCGCTGATGGCGTTGCCGTTGTGGTTCATAGTAGATATCGTGGCCGTCTTTCCGAACCCGAAACCGTTGTTCATCACGAGTCCCATCCCAAGTTTCAACTTGTATCTTCCTATTGCGAGAGCCTTTATCCGACCTAATTTCCGGACGAGAACGTAAAGCGAATAATGGTCATACCCCATTCCGTTACGGTTCGAGAAGAACGGCTCACCGGCATCCTGAGCACCTATGAAGCCCACTTTCAGATATTCTCCATAGCTGAAAGTATATCTTAGCGAATGGCGGTATTTATAGCCTAAGTAGCCGTTATTATCGCCCCGCCGGTCGTATAGCGGCACTTTCCCTGTCAGAGTGAGATCGTGCTTGCCGTATTTCAGAATGTTCCCGAGCTTAGGAAATCCCTTTTCCTTCTCTGTATTGCCTAAATAAACGAAATAAGGTAGCAGTTGCAGGCGTATCGGGTCGAGCGATTCAATCATCGCAAGTTCCCCCCACGACCTCATCCCGTGATACTGATACACGTAAGCGTTAATTTCCTCTATTTGCTGTTCCGTGAGAAATGGAATCTGCTCCAGCTCCTCCCTCGTAGCCGTATTAATGTTTATCGGATGCTGCTCTATGTCGGCGAGCGTCTCGAAAATCTCCTCCCACGTCTCCGATTCGCTCTCGTCATCGGTCCGAAGTTCGCTGAGAATATTCTCCCATGAATGAATTTTAGATGTTCCTGTCTGCTTATTGACCTTTTTCTCAGGCTTCATCAATGTTCTATCGGCCTTATTTTCAGCCATTTCCTTAGAATTTGTTTGTGCTGTTGCATTATGGAATATGATAGAAAGAAGTATCGTTATTAGGTATTTCTTCATTGTTTATAATCTTTTAAGGTAATTTCTTTTTACAAAGGTATCGTAAAAAGACGAAAAACAGGAATGTTTTGTAAAATATTTTAACTTCGTTGACCTTTGGATTTCATGATTTTTAGGTATTTCAGCGCATGAAATTTCTCCTTAATTTTGTACCCGGTAAATAAAACTGATTAATTATTTCTTATGAATACGACAAAGTTCTCATCTTTAGGGAACAGCCTGATGGCATACGTAAAAATGTTGTTGACACTTAATAACTTAATGAAATCGGCACTATTGCTGTGTGTTGCATTTTTGGCGGTGGCTGTGCAAGCGCAGCCGGATAGTGTAGACACGGGGGATCCGCGCGTGAAATGGCACGTTGATGCCGTTACCGAGGGACAGTGGAACATTAAGACAGGTCATGCCAACTGGGTGAATATGTTGTCGGCTGGAGTGGAAGTGAGTATTTGGCGAGGCGGTAGTCTTGAGTTCGGAGCATTGGCTACGGGCAGCCTCAAAGATGGAATAGTGGATGATTTACAAGACTTCTCCAACATCAATGCCGAAAGTCGGGGATTTCGTCTGACACATTTGGGCATTGGGCAACAGTTGTCAGAAGAACTTTATATCTACGCCGGACTTCGCGAGGCGGACGAGGATTACTTCAATACTGACGGCGCGAGCATCTTCACAGGCTCTTCGTATGGCTGTGTGCCGCAGGCGGGTGAGAACCTCGCTCTTGGTGTCTATCCTGAGGCGGCTTTGGGCTTGTATCTCGAATATCGCCCCACGGATGTATGGATAGTCAGCACCACGGTCTATAACGGTATGGCTTCCGACCGGCTTAACCGTCAGTTTCGTTTCTGTCCGGGCAGCGACGGATTGATAAATATTATTGCTGTCCGGTAAAAGTTTTTAATCAAAGATAAAAATAGGCTGAAGCC
>ERZ779852.1314-NODE-1314-length-23905-cov-6.110356_pt1 | contig 23905 bp, 18 predicted proteins | sample MGYA00511559_ERZ779852 | MGnify/ENA primary metagenome ERZ779852 (study PRJEB29588, sample SAMEA2157977) | human gut metagenome | biome: human gut; feature: human-associated habitat; material: faeces | place: Denmark | collected 2008/2010 ...
TCCTGGTGCAGGAGCGCTACGAGGTGCTGCGCGCCATGTTCTACCACGAAACGCATGGCGAGGACGCCTACCTTGACCCGCCGGATATCGATACGCCGCTGTTTAAGCCTGTCAATCTGATGCTGCAGACGGCAACGCCGCTGCTGACAGGCAACTGGCAGGCAAGCGCCGAGATCTACGAAACGGGAAAGCTGTCCTATGGCAACGCCAACCCTGCTGCGCCGGATTATTCCTCACTTGCCGACTTCATCTTTGCCGGCGACTATGTGGAGATCAAGCTGCCGTGGCAGCTTTTGAACTTTGCCGATCCCTCACGCATGACTATCCACGATGATTATTACGACGATAATTACGGCGTGGAGTACATTACCATTGATGCGATCTATCTCGGTCTGACCGACGGCACAGCGGAAAGTCGCGCTGCGCTCTACCCTGCGGCGCTCAAGGGCTGGGGCAACAAGGTAACCTATCACGAGCGGCTCAAGCCCTCCTATTACATCATGCAGGCACTTTGGCGATAAGCGAATGTAAAAAGAAAGGAGAGAAAACCGGTGTTTGTTGAAATTCTGATCTATATTTATCTCGGCATCTGCGCCGGTATGATTCTTTTCAATATTGTGACGGCACTGCTTTCCCGCCGCAGGGCGCACCGGTTCCACCGCAGAAGCACCCGCTTTGAAAAGGAGATCTCCCGGGAGCTTGACCGGCTGGCGGAAACCGGTGAGGTCAGTGCGGAGCACCTGCGCCGCATGGAACGCAAGCTGCGCCGGGTGAATAATATGGTGACCTACGATCAGGCGCTTGAACGCCTGCTTCCCTGCCGTCCGGCGCTGGTTCGCGACTATCTGCTCGCCTCCAGCGGCATCGTTGTTGCACTGGCAGAGGATTACTGTCGTCGTGATGAGATCGAGTCCGCCTATTTTCCCTATCTCATCAAAAAGTACCGGCTCCTCAGCGGAGAGAGCTGTCCGGAATTAAAAGCGATGCTGCTCGATCTGCTGCACGAGCCAAGCCTTTATTGCCGCGAAAATACCATGCAGGCGATCTACACATCGGGAGATCCCGTCCTTGTCTGCAGATCATCAATGCCGACAGCTATTATTACAGCGGCAAGCTCCTCTCCGATGGCTTGCTGAATTACACCGGCAGCTCACAGGTGCTTGCCTATGCGCTCTGGTGCGTACTTGCAAAATTCCAGCCGTGGCTGCAGGTCGCTCTGCTTAATTATCTTCGTTTTTCCACCGATGCATACTGTGCGCAGATTCTTTCCCTTCTCAATGACCCCGCACAGGACGATGAGGTTCGCTTTGCCTGCCTGCGCTATTTGGGGCACTATCCCTATCCTCCCGCCTGCTCCAGTCTGCTGGGCTATGCCCGGCCGTCAAAGGATATGCGCTGGGAGTATGCCGCCATTGCGTCCTCTGCGCTGGCAGGCTATCCGGGGAGGGAAACTGCAGCGGTCCTGAAGAACAACCTCTACCACCCGAACTGGTATATTCGCTTCAATGCATCAAAAAGTCTGGAACAGCTCGGCTTCGGCTACCTTGATCTGATTGATGTGATCGAGGGCAGCGACCGGTATGCCTCCGAGATCCTGCGCTATCGCTTCGATGTGCGGGAGCTGGAGGCAAAAGGAAAGGAGGCGGCAGCATGTACGACGGTATAAAGCTGTTCCTTACGGGTGTGGGCTATTTCTTCATCGCCTACCTCATCGGCTATTCCACCTTTCTGTTCCTTTCTGTTCTCGTCGGCTCGGTCGACCTGTATAAACGCGACCGGCAGGAAAAGCTGAAAAGCATTCTGCCCACGGATTATTACCTGCCCATCAGCATTATCGTCCCCGCTCACAATGAGGAGGTCACCGTGGTGGATACGGTACGCTCGCTCCTCTCGCTGGAATACCATGTCTATGAGATCATCGTGGTGGACGACGGTTCCACCGACAAAACTGCGGAGGTGCTTGCAAAGGCGTTTGATATGCATTTGATTCACCGTCCCATTCGTCGGCGGATCAACTGCCAGCACGAGGAATATGTCTACGAAACGCGCTCGCAAAAGGTGCCGCTGACGCTGATCCGCAAGAAAAACGGCGGCAAAGCGGATTCCCTGAACATGGGCATCAATGCCGCCAATTATCCCTATTTCATCTGCATGGACGCCGATTCCGTTTTGCAGTATGACTCGCTGCGCCGCATTGCCCAGCCGGTGCTGGAAAACGGCAATGTCGTGGCAGTGGGCGGTCTGGTTCGCATTTCAAACGATGTGGAGCTGGAAAACGGGCGGGTGACCCGGTACCGTCTGCCGCGCAATATCCTTGCCTTCATGCAGGTGCTGGAATATGACCGTTCTTTTCTTGCCTCCCGCATTCTGTTCGATCATTTCAACGGATCGCTTATCATCTCCGGCGCCTTCGGTCTGTTCAAAAAGGATACCGTCATTGCGGCGGGCGGCTATGACAGCTCAACCATGGGCGAGGACATGGAGCTGGTCGTCAAGCTGCATGAGTACTGCACGCTCAATCATATTGATTATGCCATTCGCTATACCACCGATGCCGTCTGCTGGACGCAGGTGCCGGAGCGTTTGAGCGATCTGTTCAAGCAGCGCCGGCGCTGGCATTTGGGCTTGTTCCAAAGTCTGTTCAAGCACCGTGTCATGTTCTCCAACCACCGTTTCGGCGCCGTAAGCTTTATCTCCTATCTCTATTTCCTCATTTATGAGCTGCTTTCGCCGTTCATCGAGATTTTCGGTGTCTTTACCATGGCGCTTGCCTGGTGTTTCGATCTCATCAATGTGCCGTTTATGCTGCTCTTTTTCCTCATCTATGCCGTATTCGGTGCAATCCTGACGCTCACTGCCTTTTTCTCACGCATCTATACGGCGGATCTGACGGTTTCCTTCGGCGATGGTGTCAAGGCGGTTTGCCTGTGCCTTTTTGAGCTGGTCGTGCTGCGCTTCCTTCTTGCGTGGGTTCGCAGCACCGCCTTCATTGGCTACAAAAAGAACAAACTCAACTGGGGGCGCATCGAGCGCCGTAAAATTGATCTGAAGTGATAAGGAGGGTGACTGCCTGTGCGCTCTGATTCCTTGAAAAAATGGCTCGGCGTCGTCCTGCTGCTCGGCGCTCTGTTGGGCAGCCTGCAAATTGCAAGTGCAAGAGAAACGCTCCTTATTTCCGGGAACGCCGATCTTTACCCCATCGAATCCTATAACAGTACCGAGGAGCGCTATGTGGGTCTGCTGCCGGAGCTGTACGCATATTTAAGCGAATGCACCGAATATGACTTCATATACCTTCCGTACAGCCAAAATACCACGCAGGCACAGCAGGCACAAAACCGGCAGGCGGATATCATCTCTGCCTATCCCGCCGGCGCTGTCAGTGATGCTCTGCTGCGCCGCCGCGTGCTGATCTGCCAAGGGCTTGCCGGCACGGACGCCGTATACGTCGGCTTTACCGAAGCGCTCTCCCAAGCCCGCGCCGATGAGCTGGCTCAGGCGCTGGAAAGCATCTCCGGTGCGGAAAAGCTCGGTGTACTGGCGGACTATGCCGGCAAAAACGGTACTGGGGTCTGGCGCACCCGCTGGCTCATTACGCTTGCCGTACTGGCTGTCATGGTGCTTGCCGCAGCCGTCGCACTGGTTGTATTCCTGCGAAAAAAACACGCCGAGCTGCGCGCGGGTGCACTTCTTGATCCGCGCTACGGCATCGGCAATGACCGCTTCTATCTGCACTGCATGGAAACTTTGCTCCCCGCCCCGCTGCGGAGCCTGACTTATGTTGTCTGCTTCGGCTGTGATATGCCTGTGCTGGAGTCCCGCTGCGGCGAACCGGAGCGGGAGGATCTGTTTTGCCGGGCTGCGGAGTTCCTCAGCCGCAACTGCGCCCGGGAGGATTACCTCGCCTGTGTAGGAAACGGCATGTTTGCCATCGTATGTCAGCGCGGCAGCCGTGATGCCATGCATCGGCGCGCCATATCGCTGGTACAACGGCTGGACGCCTATCTCACCGGCTTTCGCAGTGAATACAGCGGAGCGTTTCGTGCCGGCATCTGCTCGCTGGAGGAAAATCCGGACTGCACCGCCGAGGCTGCACTTTTCAGCGCACGGCAGGGCTGCGCCTATGCCTTTGCGCACGATCTGCTCTGCGCCTTCAGCACCCGCGGTATGGTCAGCGATAGCGAACAGCTCGAACGGCTGCGACGGCGCATGACCGAGGCCATTGAAAAGGACGAGTTTAAGCCGTATTTCCAGTTTATCGTGGATCGCAGCGGCACCGTCGTCGGCGCGGAGGTCGTCTCCCGCTGGCACAATCCCTCCGAGGGGGTGCTGTCCCCGTCCAAATACATCGACCTGATGATTCGCGCCGGCACCATCACCGAGCTTGATCTCTATCTGTTCCGCAGTGTCTGCGCGCAGCTTCAGCAGTGGAAGCTTGAGGGAAAGGAAGATCTTTTCCTGTCCTGCAATTTTTCCCGCCAGTCAATTGCGGATAAGCACACTCTGGTGCGTGTCTGCCAAATCGCCGGACAGTACAATTTCTCTCACGACCGTCTTTTGGTGGAGATCACCGAAGACTCTCTCACCCGTAACCGGGATACTGCGCTGGAAACAGTCAGGGGGCTGCGTTCCTTGGGTTTTCGCATTGCGCTGGACGATATCGGTGCGGGCTGTTCCTCCCTTTCCGATCTGTGCGTCTTCCCGATCAACTGCGTAAAGATCGATCGCAGCATTCTGCTCAATGCCGGTGAAAAACGCGGGCGGGCGCTGCTTACCGGCGTGGCACAGCTCGCACACCGCATGGGAATCCATGTGCTGTGCGAGGGCGTGGAAACAGAGGAACAGCTAAACATCGTTCTTGCGGCAGGCAGCGACTTGATTCAAGGCTATTATTTCTCTCGTGTCCTTCCCCGTCGGGAAGCGGAACGCTATCTGCGCGAACGAACCGGGCAATAAGGGAGGCGCCGCAGAAAAGCAGAAAGCGTTCACGCATTATTCGGTTTGCCGCCGCTTTACAGGGTTTTCAAAATATCGGCTACACGGCGGCAATGATTGGGAAATCTGTCCCGCAGCTCCTGTACTGCATTATCCATTATATAGGGGTACCCCACCAGAGAAAGAATCGGAATATCATTATAATTGTCCCCGAAGGACATAACCTCCTCCGGCTTTACTCCCATCGCTTTGCAGATGATCTTCAAGCCGGAGCCTTTATCGGCGATCGTAAAATCGATCCACTGCTCGCCGGCAACCGCCACCTGAAAGATCTCTCCCCAGCGTTCCTTAAAATATCCGATCACCGCTTCGCTCCCGCGGCGGCTGAATGCCGAAACCTTGATGATTTCCTCCGGGATCTCCTCGGGATCGTCCACCACCTCGGTCACATTCCCCACGTCCTCCCGCATATGGCGCAGATATTCCTCATCGCGGGTGCATACATAGCAGGTGTTTTCTCCGCTCGCATTGATCTCGCACCCCGGCTGTGTCATAATGTCCCGGCACAGCCGAATCGCCTCGGTGCGGTTCAGCGGCACCTTGCCCCACACCGGCGCCGGGTCACCTGGGCCGAATACCACCGACCCGTTTTCGCAGATATAGGCAAGCTCCTTGCCCGCCGGTGCAAACAGCCGCCGCAGGCTGTGGTACTGTCTGCCGCTGGCAGGGCAGAAAAGGATCCCCTTTTCCCGCAGCCGCGCGATCTCCCGCAGCGTTTCGGCGTCAATGGCAGTTTCCGCCCTATGCAGCAGCGTGCCGTCTATGTCACATGTCACCAGTCGGATCATTTTTGTCCCTTCTTTCGGGCTGTTTTTCGCTCCATATTATAGCATAGTCTGCCCACTTCGGCTACTTCCGCCCGTTGTTTTTGCACAAAATGGCGAATTTATTGTGCATTATACCCAGTTTAAGTATAATAGTATAGTAATAAATGTCGTAATTGACAATCATTAGACTAAGTTATATAATATAGTAAAGTTTCGGCAAGGTTTTTGTAAGATTTTTGTAAAGCCCTTGCCTGCTTTCATTTCCCATGACCGCCGCCCTCTGCGGCGCGGTCAAAAAAAGAAACATGGAGGAGAAAAACAATGAAAAAAGCACTGTCTATGCTGCTGGCTGTCATCATGGTTCTTACCCTGATGGTCGGCTGCGGCGAGAAGCCTGCACCCACTCCCGATAACGAGGAGCTTTCCGCTGTCCAGCAGATCATTAAGGAAGCAGAAGGCATGACTCTTGAGGAGCTGGCGAAAAAAGCGATCGAGGAGTCCAACGGCAAGACCTTCTACGGCGTTGGTAACTCCAGCCGCGGCAAGAGCGCTCTGCCCCTGTTCATCGAGTACCTGCAGTCCATCGACTCCAGCTATACCCTGAACTTCGAGTGGCAGCAGCCCAAGAACAACAAGATCTTTGAGCAGCTCACCGCTGACTCCCTGAAGGCGACCGGCACCTTTGCCATGACCCTCATTCAGGACGGCAACCAGATCGAGAGCAAGATGGTCAAGACCGGCGTTCTGGATACCTTTATCCCCAAGGATTGGGCTGACGCCAACAATACCACCGCCGATGCCTATGAAGGCTATCTGCCCCTGCAGACCCTCAATAAGGTATTTATGTATAACTGCACCGGCGAAAAGACCTATGATAACATTTGGGACTTCGTAGCGGAAGGCGAGCATGGTCTGTTCATGGATATCGACTCCGAGATCGTCGGCAAGAACTTCCTGTACATGCTCACCCGTGACGATTATTCCACCGCCCTCAAGACTGCTTTCGAGGCGCTCCCCGCTGAGGAGCAGGCTTACTTCCAGCCCACCATCGATGCCATGGCTGCCGATGCTGCGAACCTCGGTCTGACCGAGAACGCCAAGTACGGTCTTGCCTGGATCAAGCTGTGGGTCGGCAGCTACAATGCCCAGACCGATGATGGTCCTATCTGCAATACTCTGGTTTCCAAATCTGCTACCGATCAATTCGGTCTGCTGGTTTATTCCAAGCTGCGCTCCGTTGAGGAGTCCGACACCGTTTCCAAGAACAACATCAAGGTTGCTGCTTATCAGGATGGCTACACCGGCCTCGGCGGCTATGGCTACTGCCACTATCTGTTCGTCACCGATAACAGCCCGCTGCCCTGGACTGCCTGCGCCTTTATCGCCTACATGACCTGCACCGTTGACGGCTTCTCTGCCTGGGGCAAGGATATGGGCGGCTATTCCTCCAATCCGACCGTTGCTGCCGGCACCGAGGAGAAGTATCATCATCAGGAGGGCGGCTATGTTGACGGCGTCAACACCTTCGACTGCAAGAATGACCGCGGTTATGAATGGTGGGCTGATAAGCTGGTCCTCGAGGATCCCGAATACTGCGCTTCTGTTGCCTTCACCGTAGGCAGCTGGATCGAGGTTCTGGATAAGTACAGCGCCGGCTGATAAAATTCACCACGCACTTATCCTTGCGATCTGTTAAGAAGTAAAGAACGCGCCCCCGGATCGCGTCCAACCGCCGCGCCGGGGGCGTTCCCCTTTTCGCAGCCCCACTCCCCACAAGAGAGGTGAAACCCTACCATGAATAAAGCCGCAGCTTTACAGGCCAATCCCGCCGCCGTGCAGCGCAATAAGGTCAAAACCTTTTTTTCCAAGCCCCATAATGTTATCCTGCTGCTGATGGGCATCGTCCTTACCATCACCACGGTAGCGCCCATCGTCGCCATTGTGCAGGATACCTTCAAGATCCACCCAGGTACCATCGATGCCCACCTGACCGGTCAGGTTTCGGGCTACACGCTGGTCAATTACACCGATCTGTTCACCAGCCCGCTGGCCAAGATCAATCTTTGGACCCCCCTGTGGAATACCGTCCTGCTTTCGGTCGGCTCCTGCATCGTGGCTATCCTTTTCGGCGGCATTTTTGCGTTTCTCATCACACGCACCAATCTTTCCTGCCGCAAATACTTAAGCTCCATCTTCATCTTCCCCTACATCATGCCCCAGTGGACTCTGGCGGTCGTGTGGCAGAACCTTTTCAATTCCAATGCCGTTACCGGCACCAGCAACGGTCTGCTCACCTCCCTGTTCAATGTTCAGATGCCGCTGTGGTGGTGCAAGGGTCTGTTCCCCAGCTTGATCGTACTGGGCTTGCACTATGCGCCCTTTGCCTATATCCTCATCGGCGGCATCTTCCGTAATATGGACGCTAACCTTGAGGAAGCCGCTACCATTCTGGATACCCCCAAGTGGAAAACAATGTTCCGCATCACCCTGCCCATGGTCAAGCCCGCCATTCTTTCTACCATTCTGCTGGTGTTCGGCAGCTCCATGGGTTCCTACCCCGTCCCACATTATCTGGGTCTTGCCACCCTTTCCACCAAGTATGTATCCATGAACTCCAAATATACCGGCGAAGCCAGTATCCTTGCCATCATTATGATGATCTTCGGCGTGGCTATCATGCTGCTCAATCAGCGCAGCCTCAAAAGCCGCAAGAACTACACCACCGTCACCGGCAAGTCCGGTCAGATCTCCAAGATCAATCTGGGGCGTACCGGTCGTGTAGTCATCGCCGTTATTCTCATCATCATTACCTTCTTTACCAGCATCTTCCCCATCATTTCCTTTGCGTTTGAAACCTTCCTGCCCAATCCCGGCGATTACAGCTTCCTGTACACCGGCGATGCCAATAACCTCACCACCAAGTGGTGGATCACCAGCGAAAATGTCACCGAAAACGGCATGTACGGGCAAAAAGGTATTCTCTACAATAACACCATCTGGACCGCCTTCAAGGGTACCATGCTCGTCAGCGTCAGCTGCGCGCTCATTGCCGGCACCATCGGTACGCTCATCGGCTATGCTGTCAGCAAGAACCGCCGCAGCCGCTGGGCAAACTATGTCAACAGCGTGGCATTCCTGCCCTACCTCATGCCGTCCATTGCCGTAGGTGTTGCGTTCTTTATCCTGTTCTCCAATAAGCACTTCAATCTGTTCAATACCTATACCCTGCTTATCATCGCAGGCACCATCAAGTACATTCCCTTTGCCAGCCGCAGCTCGCTCAATTCCATGCTGCAGCTCTCCGGCGAAATCGAGGAAGCCGCTGTCATTCAGGACGTCCCGTGGATCAAGCGCATGACCCGCATCATCATTCCCATTCAAAAATCCTCCATCATCAGCGGCTATCTGCTGCCGTTTATGACCTGTCTGCGAGAGCTGAGCCTGTTTATGCTGCTGTGCGTACAGGGCTTCATTCTCTCCACCACGCTGGATTACTTTGATGAAATGGGTCTGTATGCCTTCTCCAGCGGTATCAATCTGATCCTCATCGTCACCATTCTCATCTGTAATACCCTGGTCAATAAGGTCACCGGAGCCAGCCTTGATAAGGGAATAGGAGGTTAAACCATGCCAGAGATCAAACTTGAACACATTACCAAACGCTGGGGCAAATTCTATGCGGTGGAGGATCTGAACCTCACCATCGCCGATAACTCCTTTGTCACGCTGCTGGGTCCCTCCGGCTGCGGCAAAACCACCACCCTGCGTATGATTGCGGGTCTGGAAACCCCCACCAGCGGCCGTATCACCATCGGGGATCAGGTCGTATTTGATAGCGCCATGGGCATCAATGTCCCCGCCAATAAGCGTCGGGTCGGCTTCCTGTTCCAGAACTATGCCCTGTGGCCCAATATGACCGTTTACGAAAACATCTCCTTCGGTCTCTCCAATGTCAAGGAGGCGCTGCCCAAGATCGACTTTGACGCCCGCGTCAATGACCGTCTGGCACAGATCCTTTCTGCCCCTGCCGAGGTCACCAAGGTGCTGGAGGAATGTCGGGATAAAAAGGGCAAGCTGGATGATAAAAAAGCGCTGATCAAGCTCATTGATTCTTTTACCATCAGCCAGTTCACCGCCAAAAAGCTGCTGAACTATCATCTGGAGGACGGCAGAGATGTCAGTGCCGAAGCCGCCGCCCTGCGGGAGAAAGCCGAAGCCGCCCGCAAGGCGCTGGAGGCCTCCGGCGGCAGCTACGATGCCGATTATGCCATCTATAAGGACGGCAAGCCCGTTACCGAGGTACGCAAGCTCACCAAGGAGGAGATCGACCTCACCGTGCGCCGCGTTGCCCGCATCGTCAAAATCGGTATGTTTATGGACCGCTACCCCGCCGAGCTTTCCGGCGGTCAGCAGCAGCGTGTCGCCATTGCCCGTACCCTTGCGCCGGAGCCCTCTGTCCTATTCATGGACGAGCCGCTCTCCAACCTTGATGCCAAACTGCGTCTGGAAATGCGGTACGAGCTACAGCGTCTGCACGTGGAAACCGGCTCCACCTTCGTCTACGTCACCCACGACCAGATGGAGGCCATGACCCTTGCCACCCAGATCTGCCTCATCAACAACGGCGTTTTGCAGCAGTATCAGCCGCCCCTCACCGTCTACGGACACCCGCAGAACCTCTTTGTCGCGGATTTCGTCGGTAATCCCTCCATCAACTTTGTGGAAGCTAAGGGCGCCCAACAGGCAGACGGCAGCATCACCCTCGAGATTTTGGGCGGCGTTAAGGCCGTATTCCGTCCCAAGGACGGTCTGGATCTCGCCGCATGGTTTGCTGAGCGTGACCGTAAGGCTGCCGAGCGCGCCGCTGAGCGCCTTGCCAAATCGCAGGAAAAAGGCTATGTAGAAAAGGGCAACAAGGACGAACCGTTCCGTTACCACATTGCCAAGGTCGAAGAAGAGGACGATTCGTTGCAGGAGGACCCCGTCCTCACCAATGAGGATCTTGTCCTCGGTATCCGCCCGGAATTCCTCAATATCACCGCCGAAGCCCCCCTCAAGGGTGAGATCTACGGCGCCATGCCCACCGGTATGGAATCCACCATCAAGGTCTATGTCAACGGCTTCCTGCTCACCGGTGTGGTATTCGGCAGCAGCCTGTTCACCATCGGCGAGCAGCACAGCGTCAGCTTCACCGGTCATCACATTATGCTGTTTGACCGTCAAAGCGGCGACTGCATCGCCCTCGGCTCACTGGAAACCTTGTAAATCTTTCCCCCTATAAGCGGATCCCCCTGCTAATGACAGAGCAGGGGGATCATTTCCTTTTTCATGTTCTGCAGGGAAAAAGACCCGGCGGGCGCTCCATTCGCTGCCGTCGCGCCGCCCCGCTTCGCCGGGACGGCGCTCCCCGCTCCGGAGCGCCCGCCGCTTTTTTCTTTTCCTTTATCCGATCTTCTCGACGCCCAGCGTTGCCTTTTCGCCGTTCAGATCCCACTCCTTGGTATAGCCCGCAGGGGTACCCACCGTCAGGCTCTCCGCCAGCGTTGCGCCGGCAATCTCCGCCTTTCTCGCCTCGGCAACGGCAGTCACCTTCTCGCTACCCTCCATGGTAATGCGGATATGGTCCGTCACCTCAAAGCCGGCTTCCTTGCGCATCGTCTGCACCTTGCTGATGATCTCCCGCATAAAGCCCTCCTCGATGAGCGCCGGGGTCAGCACGGTATCAATGGCAACGGTAATGTCACGGTCGGATACGGTATAGAAGCCCTCCCGCTGCGTTGTCTCGATCAAGAGATCATCGGCGGTCAGCTCCACCGGGCCCTCGCCGAAGTCAAAGCTGAGCTTGCCCTCGCTGTCCAGAATGGCTTTGGCGGCGCGTCCGTCCAAATTTGCCAGCGCTTCGCGGATCTTCCCCAGCTGCTTGCCGTATTTGGGGCCGACGGTTTTCAGCTGCGGCTTAAAGTTGTAGCTGACGAAGCCCTCCACCTCCTTGGTGAAGATGACCTCCTTGATATTCAGCTCCTCGCGGATAATATCCATATAGAAGCCGTCCAGATCCTTATCTGCCTTCACATACATCTCGGCAAGGGGCTGGCGGTTCTTGCGGTTGGCACCGTTGCGGGCGGCGCGTCCCAGCTCCACAATGCGAATGATCTCGTCCATCTTGCTTTCCAGCTCTTTGTCGATCCACTTCTCCTCCACAGTGGGGAAGTCGCACAGGTGGATACTCTCGGGCGCAGTCTTATCCACACTGCGTACAAGGTTCTGATAAATGGCTTCAGCAAGGAACGGCACCATCGGGGCGGCAGCCTTGGCAATGGTCACCAGCGCCGTGTACAGCGTCATGTAGGCGGCTACCTTGTCAGGCTCCATGCCGGGCGCCCAGTAGCGTTCGCGTCCACGACGCACATACCAGTTGCTCATCTCGTCTACAAAGCCCTGCAGCGCCTTTGCCGCCTCCGGAATGCGGTAGTTTGCCAGATGGTCGTCCACCGCCTGTACAGTGCTGTAAAGACGGCTCAGCAGCCAGCGATCCATTACCGTCAGGTCGTCAGGGTTCAGAGTATATTTCGTCGCATCAAAGTTGTCAATATTGGCATACAGCACAAAGAACGCATAGGTATTCCACAGCGTCCCGATGAACTTGCGCTGTCCCTCCACCACTGCCTTGCCGTGGAACCGGTTGGGCAGCCACGGGGCGGAATTGATATAGAAGTACCAGCGGATCGCATCGGCGCCGTAGGTCTCCAGCGCCTCAAAGGGGTCGACAGCGTTGCCCTTGGATTTGCTCATCTTCTGCCCGTTTTCGTCCTGCACGTGCCCCAGCACGATAACGTTCTTAAAGCAGGCACGGTTGAACATCAGGGTGGAGATGGCGTGCAGCGAATAGAACCAGCCGCGGGTCTGGTCCACCGCCTCGCTGATGAAGTCGGCGGGGAACTGCGCCTCAAACAGCTCCTTGTTCTCAAAGGGATAATGGTGCTGCGCAAAGGGCATGGAGCCGGAATCGAACCAACAGTCGATGACCTCCGGCACACGGTGCATCTTTTTGCCGCACTTGGGGCAGCGAATGGTCACGGCATCAATGAAGGGACGGTGCAGCTCGATGTTCTCGGGGCAGTCGTCACTCATCTCCTTCAGCTCTTTGATAGAACCGATGGCGTGGCGCTCGCCGCATTCGCACTCCCAAATATTGAGGGGGGTGCCCCAGTAACGGTTGCGGCTCAGTCCCCAGTCCTGAATATTCTCCAGCCAGTCGCCGAAGCGTCCCTTGCCGATGCTTTCGGGGATCCAGTTGATGGTATTGTTGTTGCGGATCAGGTCGTCCTTCACCGCCGTCATCTTGATGAACCAGCTCTCACGGGCATAGTACAGCAGGGGGGTATCGCAGCGCCAGCAGAAGGGATAGTCATGCTCAAACTTGGGTGCGTCAAACAAAAGCCCGCGGCTCTCCAGATCCATCAGCACCTTGGGGTCGGCGTCCTTCACAAACAACCCCGCAAAGGGCGTTTCCTCGGTCATATGACCCTTGCCGTCCACAAACTGCACAAAGGGCAGGTCATAGCGGCGTCCCACCTGTGCGTCGTCCTCACCAAAGGCGGGCGCAATATGAACGATACCGGTACCGTCACCCATAGTAACATAGTCGGCGCAGGTCACATAAAAGCCCTTTTTCTTCTGCTTTTCGGCGCACTCGGCAGCGCAGGCGAAAAGCGGCTCATATTCCTTATATTCCAGTGCGGTGCCGGGCATCTCCTCCAGCACCTCATAGGCAGGGGTATCCTCGGTTTTCAGTCTGCCCAGTACGGTATCCAAAAGCGGCTGCGCCATATAATAGGTGTAGCCATCGGCAGCCTTCACCTTGCAGTAGGTGTCTTTGGGGTTCACGCACAGCGCCACATTGCTGGGCAATGTCCATGGGGTGGTCGTCCACGCCAGAAAATAAGCGTCCTCGCCCTTTACCTGAAAGCGCACAATGGCACTGCGCTCCTTTACCGCCTTGTAGCCCTGCGCCACCTCGTGGCTGGAAAGCGGGGTCCCGCAGCGGGGGCAGTATGGCACGATCTTAAAGCCCTTGTACAAAAGCCCGCGGTCGTAAATGCTCTTCAGCGCCCACCATTCGCTCTCGATATAATTGTTGTCATAGGTGACATAGGGGTTGTCCATGTCCGCCCAGAAGCCCACAGTGCGGGAAAAATCCTCCCACATGCCCTTGTACTTCCACACGCTTTCCTTGCAGTGGGCAATAAAAGGCTCCAGACCGTACTTTTCAATCTGGTCCTTGCCGTCCAGCCCCAGCTTTTTTTCTACCTCCAGCTCCACCGGCAGCCCGTGGGTATCCCAACCTGCCTTGCGGGGCACCATGTAGCCCTTCATGGTGCGGTAGCGGGGGATCATATCCTTGATGACGCGGGTCAGCACATGCCCGATATGGGGCTTGCCGTTTGCCGTGGGGGGACCGTCATAAAAGACATACGGCGTCCCCTTCTTACGGGAATCGATACTCTTTTCAAAGATATGCTCCTCCTGCCAGAAGGCTTCTATCTTCTTTTCCTGCTCCACAAAGTTCACATTTGGAGAAACACTTTGGTACATTTCGTCCGGCTCCTTTCGTTTTGCCTTTTTGTTCCAATCGGTTTTCAGTTTGCGGCAGAGTGGTTTTCCGCAAAGAAAAAAGCGTCCGATCCCATAACAGGACGGAGCGCCATGCACTTCGCTTATCAACCACCTATTACGCCGCACAGGGTATGCGGGGACCCGCTAACGGGGGATCGCCGGAAAACCCTACTGACCGCATGGCGTTCAGGTCTCAGCTCAGGAGTGATCTTCCCGCACCGAGCTTCGGCACCGCGCTTTCACCGTCCGCGGCTCGCTATTGCCATTGCATTTCGGGGGTACTGTCTCCGTCACAGCCATTTTATATTAACGGGGCTATTTTAGCACAGTTTTCTCGGGATTGCAACCCCTCCCCCGCCATGCTATAATACCAAAGGAAGATTATTCTTATTCTTAAATGGAGGGAATTTCTATGAAGCTGGCAGAAGCCTTGCAGGAGCGCGCCGATCTCAACCGCCGAATCGAACAGCTCCGTTATCGCCTAAACAATAATGTCCTGATGCAGGAGGGTGAAAAGCCCACTGAAGACCCCGCCGTCCTGTTGGGCGAACTCTCGGAGTGCTTTTCCCGTCTGGAATGGCTCATCTCCCGCATCAACCTTACCAACTGCGCCGTAAAGGTCGAGGGGATCACCCTCACTGAACTGATCGCCCGCCGCGATGTGCTTTCCCTGCAGGCGGAATCCTACCGCCGTCTGGTGGAGGAGGCTGGTCAGAATACACATCGTGCCACCCGCACCGAAATCAAGATCCTCCCTGCTGTCGATGTCCCTGCACTGCAGCGGCAGGCCGATGAAGCCTCCCGCGCTCTGCGCCTGCTGGATAACACCCTGCAGGCGACCAACTGGACCTCCGATCTGCTGGAATAAAGCTCTCCTTCCTCGGCATTCGGCGGGCTCCCCTCCGTTTGAGTCGTGCTGACCCTCATTGCATTGCGGGCAGCCCTCCCCACTCCGGCGAGCCTGCCTGACGGCAATGTGGTAGCCTTCGGGCGCGGGCGTGATCTCTGCGGCTGAGAATGAGTCCGCAAACATGGAAGTGCGTGGGCAACACCGGGTTCGATTCCCTTTTATTGTTATGCCCCGATCGTGTATCCATGTACTGTTATTTTCATTGTTATTCCCGTAACGCCGACCGAACGCGAGGGTGGGAACGGGGCTTTGCCGTTTATAAAGAAAGTCCGGCTTCGACCGGGCTTTTTTCTTGTGCCAAAAAGCAAAGTTTTCGGTGGGTTTTTTTCAAAAGGCTTGCAGTTTCCAAAGGCAGCGCCTTTGGTCGCTTGCCGCAGCAAGCAAAACCCTTTAGACCGGAGGGCGCTCCGCAGGGGGCTGAATTTGCAAAATGTTCCGGCGGATCGTTTTGCAAAGAGGGGGCGCCCTGCAAGAGAGGGCGCCCCCTTATTCACGGCTTGCGCAGACTGTCCTCCCTCCGAGAAGGAGGGAAACACCGTCTTACTTACGCCTCATTCTTCTTTTCACCGTTCAGCTTGTTGATCTCTTCCTCCTCCAGCACACGATACGCCACCTTGCCTACCAGCGTCTTGGGCAGCTGCTCACGGAATTCGATCTCATACGGCATGGCATATTTCGCAATGTTCTTGCGGCAGTAGTTCATCAGAATATCCCGGTATTCGTCGCAGGGGGTCAGCCCCGGCTTCAGCATTACAAAGGCCTTCACCTTCTGCATCTTCAGACTGTCCGGCACACCGATGACGCAGCTCATCTGCACCAGATCATGTGCGTCCAGAACATTCTCCAACTGGCTGGGATAAACATTGTACCCGCTGGTAATAATCATGCGCTTGATGCGCTGCTTGAAATAGATAAACCCGTCGTCGTCCATATAGCCCAGGTCGCCGGTGTGTACCCACACCCGCCCATCGGGGTGGGTCTGCAGGGTCTGCGCCGTCTCCTCGGGGTGTCCCACATATTCCATCATCACGGTCGGGCCGGAAATGCAGATCTCACCCTCCTCGCCGTAGGGCAGACTCTCCTGCGTACCGGGCTTTACAATGTCATAGTAGGTATCGGGGAACGGCAACCCGATGGACCCCTCCTTCGCCATATGGGTCGGGGTCAGACAGCTTGCGGTCACGCACTCGGTGGTGCCGTAGCCCTCCCGCACCTGAATGACCGCATGGTGGTCAAACAGGAACTTGTCAAACCGCTTTTTCAGCTCGATGGAAAGGCTGTCGCCGCCGGAGAACACGCCCTTGAGGAAGCTCAGATCAGCGCCCTCCATCGTGGGCAGACGCAGCAGGGCTTCGTAGAGGGTGGGGACGCCGGCAATAAAGTTGCACCGGTGCTTCAGCAGCAGCTTGGCATAGCTTTGCGGGGTAAAGCGGGGCACCAGCACACACCGTCCGCCCTGCGAAAGCATCGAATGAATGGAAACGCCCAGTCCGAAGCCGTGGAACATCGGCATGACCGCCAGCATTCTGTCGCCGGGGCGGAACATCAGGTTGGTGGCAATGATCTGCTGCCCCAGCGCATTAAAATTCAGGTTGGAAAGCAGAATTCCCTTGGTAATGCCGGTGGTGCCGCCGCTGTACAGGATCACCGCCGGATCCTTGCCTTCCTTGTGCACCTTGTACTTCCAGCGGTAGCGGGTGCCCATCTGCATAAATTCCTTCCAGCGAATAATGGGTGCGTCAGCGGGGATCTTCTGGATCTTCCGCCCCTCGGTCAGCATATAGCCCACCTTAATGGGCTTGGAAAGCTCGTCCTTGATGCTGGCGATGATGACATTATTAAGGCTCTCCACATTCTGGCGAACTGCCTCAAACTTGTGGTAGAACTGGTCCAGCGTCAGAGCGCAGATGCTGCCGGACTCCTTGAGGTAGAATTCGATCTCTTTTTCGCTGGAAAGCGGGTGTACCATGTTGGCAATACCGCCCACCAGGTTCACCGCATAGAACATAATCACAGTCTGGGGACAGTTGGGCATGCAAATGGTGATCTTATCCCCCTCGCGGATCCCGATAGCCTTCAGCGCACGGGCGCAGAGGTTGATCTGCTCCACAAACTTTTTATAGGTGGTGCTGCGCCCCATAAAGTCATAGGCAATGTATTCGGGATATTTCTGGGCGATCTTCTCTACCGCCTCATACATACTCCCCTGAAAATAATCCAGCGTCGCAGGCACATCGCCCAGGTTGGCGATCCATGGAGTTCTGGTCTCAGTGATGGTCATAGTCTACCTCCTCATTGGCAGGGCGCTCCAGCAGTTCCGGGTGCTCCAGCAGATATTTCAGCAACTTAATGCTCTTGGAATAGTAATAGCCGTCCGCCAGGCGCTCATCAATGGTCAGCCCCAGGTCCAGCGTTTCACGCAGCTCATAGCTGCCGTCGGCAGCAAAATAGGGCGCCATCTTCTTTTCGCCCACAATGCAAAACAGCGAGCAGGTACCCCAGTTGGTCAGGTGGTGGTAGCCGCACTTCAGCCCAATGGAGCCGAGGTTGGAAAGCACCACCGAAGAATAATAGGGGTCACTGGCAATGATATCCTGTGGCACCCAGCCGTGGCGGTCCAGCCAGCACAGCGTCTTGATGACAGCTTTGGAAAACCAGCGGGGCATCTTGTTCAGGAAATCCATGGTATCCTCGGTGGAATCCCCCGTCTCCTCACTGCGGCAGTTCGAAATTTTCTTAAAAAGCTGCTCATGCAGCGTCTCCACCGTCTCCTCGTCCTTCGCATGGATAAAGGCAAGCGATTCGCCGCCGTTATCGCTGAATTTCTTTTTGACGATAAAGGAAGCGGTCACCTCATTGCGCTGGTAAAAGTTACAATTGGCAATAAAGCGGTTCAGCTTGGGGCGCAGGGTAATGGTCTTGATGAGCGCCGCTGTGATGATGTGGAACATGGTATAGGGGAACAGCTCCTCCCCCTCGTTTTTCTTTTTCAGGTACTCGTTAATAGGGGTCAGGTCTACCCGCAGCCCGATGTATGCCTCGTTATCACAGCGGTTCGGGTAAATAATGCCCGTAATGTAGTGCAGGGAATCCAGCTCTCGCAGCAGGCGTCCGTCCTTGCGGTCTCCTCTGCGGCGTTTAACCTGTTCTGCCATTTTATTTTACTCCTTTTCTTCTGTCCTTTTTCCCAAAAGTCCCCGCACCGCGCCGGTCAGCAGCTTCTGCGCTTTTTCGGCAAGCTGCCGCAGCGTCACCCGCTGGGCGGTCAGCCAGTCGTAATACATCGAAAGAATGCCGGAGACGGCAAAATCCGCTGCTGCCTCCACATCGTCCTCTGCGGCTTCGGTGCCGACATTTTCCTTTATTTCGTCCTTCACCATCTTGGCTATCGCGTCCTTCAGACGATACATCAGGAAATAGCGGGAGCGCCGATTGGTCAGGTAGCAGGAATAGAGCTCATGCTCCTGCAGTGCCTTATCCACATGGCTCAGAATGGTATAGATGTCATCGCGGTTGTCCCAAATGCCGCTTTGCTTCAGTTGGGTCATTACCCACTGCTCTATTTCGTTTTCCAGCTCCTGCAGCGCCTCGTCCACACTGGCATAGTGCAGGTAAAAGGTCTTCCGGCTGATCTGCGCTTTCTCGGTCAGCTCCGAGACATTGATCTGGAAGGCGTCCTTCTGGTTCAGCAGCGAGAGCAGCGCACAGCGGATCGCCTCACGGGTACGCAGCATACGCTTATCCATCTGCTGGCTTGCCGTTGTCATTGCTCTCACTCCTTTCGGGAAAAAATCGATCTTCTCTCACCGGCAGGCATTGCTGTCCGCGGAAGAGTGCATGAGTGATTATAATACACACTGTGTGTATTTGTCAATTTATCCCCTGCACTTTTCACCCAATCTTCACCAACCGTCCCGCTGCACTCATGGGAAAACGCAGCAGAAAAGTATTTCCTCAGCCGTATCTTTCCCCGGACTGCCTGCTGCTCTCCGCCAAATCGCCCGAAGGGAACGATTCCCTTCGGGCGATATCTGACGGTATTGTTATTTCACCCGTACCAGCTCATAGCTGCGGGTCCCTACCCCGATTTTCTCGGCATGCTCCAGGCAGGTGTGCCAGTCGGTCTCCGGGGCATTGTTGGTGAAGTGGTCATGGTGGTCACAGAAACCCTCTGCCGCCATATTGTCGGCAAGCTGACTGTCCGGCAAAGGCTGCTGCCGGTTGCAGGCGTCGGCGCATGCTTCGTCCAGCGCCACCGGGTCAAAGCTCGCAAACATACCGATATCCGGCAGAATAGGTGCGTCATTGGTCGGGCAGCAGTCGCAGCTCGGGCTGATATCAATAACCACGCTGATGTGGAAAGCGGGACGCCCCGCCACCACCGCCTTGGCATACTCCGCCATTTTCCGGTTCAGCAGCTCGCCCGCATCAAAGTTATTGTTCCTGATCGCATCAAAATTGCAGTGCCCGATGCAACGCCCGCAGCCCACGCATTTTGCCTCGTCAATCACCGCTTTTCTGTCTGCCCCATAGGTAATGGCACTCTGAGCGCAGGCCTTGGCACATGCCCCGCAGCCGCGGCACTTTGCGGTGTTCACCGCCACCTTGCCGCTGCAGTGCTGCTCCATTTTGCCGGCGCGGCTGCCGCAGCCCATGCCGATGTTCTTGATTGCCCCGCCGAAGCCGGTCGAATCATGCCCCTTGAAGTGCGTCAGGCTGATGAACACATCGGCGTCCATTACCGCCCGTCCTATCTTGGCTGCAGTCACATACTCGCCGTCCTCCACCGGCACCTCCACCTCGTCAGTGCCCTTCAGCCCATCCGCTATGATGATCTGGCAGCCGGTAGAAAGGGGAGAAAACCCGTTTTCCTGCGCCGCCTCGATATGCTCCAGTGCGTGCTTGCGGCGGCCCACATACAGCGTATTGCAATCGGTCAAAAAGGGAATGCCGCCCAGCTCCTTCACCACATCGGCGACCGCCTTGGCATAGTTCGGGCGCAAAAAGCTCAGGTTGCCCGGCTCGCCGAAGTGCAGCTTGATGGCGACAAACTTCTTCTCCATGTCGATATTGCCGATTCCCGCCGTGCGGATCAGCCGCTGCAGCTTTTTGGGGAGATTGTCTCCGTCACGGGTTCGCAGGTCGGTGTAATATACTTTCGATGGGTTCATGGGGGTCCCTCCTTGTTTTGGCTTCCGGCTCTATTTTATCGCAGCTTTCCCCTCCTGTCAAAGGGCTTTTGCGGGGCGGCAGGCGGCGGTTTTTCTTCTCCGCGGGTCTTTGCAGGGGGAGGGCTCCGGCCCTGCGGGGCATCCCCCTCTTCGAAGTCTTTTTTTCCCTCAAGTCCTGCTTACTCCTCCGGCACTGGCTTAATGACCTTCGCTGGACTGCCCGCCGCGATCACATTGGCTGGAATATCATGGTTCACCACCGAACCGGCCCCAATGATGCTGTTCTCCCCGATGGTCACCCCCGGCAGCACAATGACCCCTGCTCCCAGCCACACATTCCTGCCGATGACGATGGGGCGGGAAACGGTGACCCGCCGCTGGCTGGGCGCCGTGCCGTGGTTGGTGGTAATCAGCTGTACCTTCGGCCCAATAAACACATCATCACCGATGGTAATGCCGCCGCGGTCCATAAAAAAGCAGCCGGTATTGACAAATACCTGATGCCCAAAGCGCAAATTCCGTCCAAAACCGGACTGAAACGGTGGAATGAGCCGCAGCGTTTCATTCGGTTCGGTGCCGGTCAGCTCCGCAATCAACGCCCGCACTTCCTCCGGGGTCTTGTAGCCGCAGTTCAGTTCAGCGCTGATCTTCTGCGCCTTGATGATTTGCTCGTTGATCTTGTAATACTCCGGCTCATCAATGGAAACCGGTTCTCCGGCCATATCCCGCTCAAAGATGTCTTTCATGCCGTTTCAATCCTCCGTTATTTTCTGTCCAATATGCATCTTCCGTCGCCATTCTGGCGGTGCGCCGTCATCGCTCCAGTATTCCTCCAACCGCAGAATCTTCTCTCCCTGCCACCGAAAAAACGAGATCGCCCGTACCGAAAATTCCTCTGACCAAACTCGCGTGACCGTCACACTGCCCTCCGCCGTATCCAGCATCTTTTCGATCTTCCCATGCCATTTTCCTGGGTACTCACAGTTGGCCCGCAGGTACTCCTCCACGGCAAAACGCTCGTTGGTATTGGGCCACAACACCTCGGCCCCCTCCGCAAAAAATTCCCGCAGCGGGTCTTTTTCCTGCGCGGCCACCGCCCGCCAGAATGCCGCCAGTATCGCTTTTCGATCCATATGCTCCTCCTCTACTCATTCCTGTTGCCCAGCCGCCGCCAGCAGCGCCGCCCTTTCATTGGGCAGGGTACCGCCCTGCACCAGCCGCAGCAGCTGCCGCAGCGCCTCCCCCACTGCCGGTCCCGAAAGTCCCAGACCGGTCAAGTCGTCGCCGGAAACGGCAAGCTGCCGCACCGTAAAGCAGGCGTTCTGCCGTTTTGCTTCGGCGTAGGCTTCCCTCATGGCACGGTCGTAGGGCTCCGCCTCCTCGGGGTGAGCCTGTCCCAGCGTATCGGCACGGCGCAGCGCCAAAAACTGCAGAAACCGCCGCTCGCCCCAGCGCCCCGCCCAGCGGGTCGCCATCTCCGTCGTTGCGGGAAAGCGAATATCGTGAATCCGGATCAGCTCGGTCACATCGGTGATGAAGCGGGTCTCGCAGTGCAGCCGCCGCAGAATCCGCTCTGCCGTCTGCGCCCCCTTTTCCTGGTGTCCCTTAAAGTGCCGGATTCCGGCTTCATCTACCGTACAGCAGGCGGGCTTTTCCACATCGTGCAAAAGCGCTGCCCAGCGCAGCTCCGGCTCCGGCGGGACGTTCTGCAAAACAGTCAGGGTGTGCTCCCAAACGTCTTTGCAGTGGTGGGGATTGTTCTGCCCGAAGCCCACCATCGGCAGAAGCTCCGGCAGCACCGCGCCGATAATATCGACATCGTCCCGCAGCACCGGCACGGCAGCTTTTCCGCACAGCAGCCTTTCCAGTTCTCCCCTCACCCGTTCCGGAGAAAGCCCTCGCAGCCGGTCGACATTCCGCCGCAGGGCGCCGGCCGTTTCCGGCTCGATGGAAAAGCCCAGTGTTGCCGCAAAGCGCAGTCCCCGCAAAATCCGCAGCCCGTCCTCGGCAAAGCGCCGATCAGGGTCGCCCACCGCACGGATCAGCCGGTTTTCTAAATCCCGCTGCCCGCCAAACGGGTCGATCAGGCAGCCCCTTTCGGTGTCCCATGCCATCGCCCCGATGGTAAAATCCCGCCGTGCCAGATCCTCCTGCAGCGTCACGCCAAAGGTAACATGGTCGGGGTGCCTGCCATCGGCATAGCCGCTCTCCCCACGGAAGGTTGTCAGCTCCACCGGGTATTCGCCGGCAAGCACCGTTATGGTGCCGTGCTTTATGCCGGTTTCCACAATATGCCGGTCTGTTAAAGCTGCCTCCGCCTGACAAGGGGTGGCGGCGGTGGTCACGTCCCAGTCATGAGGCGAAACCCCCAGCAGCAGGTCGCGCACACAGCCCCCCACCGGGTAGGCTTCATACCCCGCCTGCCGCAGCGTCCGCAAAAGCTCCCGCACCGGAGCGGGAATATTCTCTTTTTTCGGCACCTCCTGCGTACGCACGCACGAACCCCTCCCTTTTCTTTCGATTTCCGCCCCTATTATACCAAATTGCCACGCCCCTCGAAAAGCATACAAATTGTATAATTTTATACTATTTTATCTTTTGTATTTTATCTGTGGTCTTATCCGGCAAAAAAGGCGGTAAATCCCCCCTCGGGGGAAAAAAGTTCTTGCTTTTGGCTGTAAACTTTGATAAGATACTAATGTTGCATGATCATATTGCCCTATAAGGAGGTGCAGACAAATGGCAAAATGCGAAATTTGTGGTAAGGGCGTCACTTTCGGTATCAAGGTTTCTCACTCCCATCGCCGTGCGAACCGTACCTGGAAGCCCAATGTCAGACGTGTAAAGGCAGTTGTAAACGGTACTCCCTGCCGTATCTACGCCTGCACCCGCTGCTTGCGTTCCGGCAAAGTAGAGAGAGCCGTCTGATGCTTTCCATTTACCCCCGCAACCAAAGCTCCTGTCCCGCTGTGGCAGGAGCTTTTTTCTATGTAAATTTGCATCTTGCGCAGGCGAGCGTGCACACGGGAGATGAAGGCATTTATTCTGTTTTCAAGGTGCGGTTTTTCAGACCCTTTGTATCTCGTCAAGGGTCTGAAAGGTACTCCCCGTATCACATCGGGAGCATGCTTTACGGCTTGCCCCCTGTATCTCGTCGGGGGCTTGCCGTGTTTTTGCTTATATCGTTAACGATGAGAAGTCTTCTCACTAATACGGACGAAAACGCCGGAATTTGCAGTGAAAGTGTTGAATTAACACAAGGGTTTACAAAAAGTTTTCAGGTTTGGGAAATGGTGGGAGGGAAATGGGCTTCGCGGTGGTTGGGGTGCGGGAGATAGATTTACCGAGGACGAAAGAAACAGATTAAAAAGTATTTACTGGCTGCTCCCATGGTTCCCCTCCTTAGAGGAGGGGACAGGGGTGGTGGTTCGCCATTCCGCGCTCCA
>ERZ779852.1326-NODE-1326-length-23698-cov-5.671446_pt1 | contig 23698 bp, 16 predicted proteins | sample MGYA00511559_ERZ779852 | MGnify/ENA primary metagenome ERZ779852 (study PRJEB29588, sample SAMEA2157977) | human gut metagenome | biome: human gut; feature: human-associated habitat; material: faeces | place: Denmark | collected 2008/2010 ...
TGCCGCCGATGGCGGCCTGGATGGCTATGTCAAACTGGTGTCGGGGGATCAGCTCTTTGAGCTTTTCGCACATCTTGCGCCCGAATGCCGCGGCATTGTCCACATGGGTGAGGGTCGACAGGGCGTCCACGCTCTCGCCGTTGAGCAGCACATCCAGTTTCACCAGCTTCGAGTCGCGGAAGTCGTGCAGATGGTAGTCAAACGAGGCATACCCCTTCGAGATTGACTTCAGCTTGTCGTAGAAGTCTATCACAATCTCTCCCAAGGGGATATCGAAAGTCAGCTCCACACGGTTGCCCGAGATGAACTCCTGTTTGAGCAGCTCGCCGCGCTTGCCGAGGCAGAGCGTCATTATCGGGCCGATAAACTCGGTGGTGGTGATGATCGACGAGCGTATGTACGGCTCCTCGATATGGTCTATCAGCGTGATGTCGGGCAGTCCCGAGGGGTTGTGCACTTCGGTGACGTTCCCCTTCTTGTCGTAGACCTTATAGGATACGTTGGGCACGGTGGTGATCACCTCCATGTTAAATTCGCGGCTCAGTCGCTCCTGCACTATCTCCATATGCAGCAGTCCTAAGAAGCCGCAGCGGAAACCGAAGCCGAGTGCCATCGACGATTCGGGCTGGAAGGTGAGCGAGGCGTCGTTGAGCTGCAGTTTTTCCAGCGACGAACGCAGGTTCTCGAAGTCTTCAGCCTCTATCGGGTAAACACCGGCAAACACCATCGGCTTCACCTCCTCGAATCCCTCGATCGCGGGCGCCGGACGGCTGACATGCGTGATGGTGTCGCCCACTCTCACCTCGCGCGAGGTCTTGATGCCCGAGATGATATACCCCACATTGCCGGCCGAGAGCTCTTCGCGGGGAGTGAGGTCGAGTTTCAGCACTCCTATCTCGTCGGCGTGGTATTCCTTGCCGGTCGACACAAATTTCACGAAGTCGTCTTTGCATATCGTGCCGTTCACTATCTTGAAATAGGCGATGATGCCGCGGAAGGGATTGAACACGGAGTCGAAGATCAGCGCCTGAAGCGGTGCTTCGGGATCACCTTTCGGCGCCGGCACTTTCTCCACGATTGCCCGGAGTATCTGCTCCACACCTTCGCCGGTTTTGCCGCTCGCGCGTATTATCTCCTCGCGTTTGCAGCCGAGGAGGTCCACGATCTGGTCCTCTACCTCGTCGGGGTTGGCGCTCTCCAGGTCCACCTTATTTATTACGGGTATGATCTCGAGATTCGAGTCTATGGCCATATAAAGGTTGGAGATGGTCTGAGCCTGTATGCCCTGAGTGGCATCCACCACCAGCAGGGCGCCCTCGCACGCGGCTATCGAGCGCGATACTTCGTAGGAGAAGTCCACGTGTCCCGGAGTGTCAATGAGGTTGAGCACATATTTCTCGCCGTCAAGCTGATAGTCCATCTGGATGGCGTGGCTCTTGATGGTGATGCCGCGCTCGCGCTCCAGGTCCATGTCGTCGAGCACCTGGTCCTGCAAGTCCTTGCCCGATACCGTCCCTGTATATTCGAGAAGGCGGTCGGCAAGCGTGCTCTTGCCGTGATCTATATGTGCTATGATGCAGAAGTTTCTGATATTCTTCATATTCGGAATCTTTGGATTTCGGTTTCTTCCCCTTTTTGGCTACAGTTTGCGGTGAACCTTTCCCTTCACACACTGTTTCAATATGCAAAGATAGGAATTTTCAAGCACTTTTTTTGCAAAAACTTTGTCACAGATTTGTTATTACCATAAAAAGAGGGTAATTTAGCGGTACGAAATTCCGCCTCGACAGCCTCAGCGGCCCTTTACCCCCTTATAGGATGTTTATCAGTCAGTATGTGTATTTAAGCCTATGAATCAAGATATGCCAAAGCTTGACAATTCGATTTTTCGGATTGACATGCCCACACCTCCGCCCAAGCCCGGAGTGCTCCTCGTCGCTGAGCCGTTTCTCAGAGAAGAGCATTTCAACCATGCCGTGATCACCCTCATCGAATACGGCAAGGCTGAAAAGGCCATGGGACTTGTCCTCAACAAGCCCACCGGCTACAACCTCGGAGAAGCCGTGCAAGGGATCGACGACGAAGTGGAAATACCGATTTTCTGCGGCGGGCCGCTCTCTTGCGACCGTCTTTTCTATATTCACACTCTCCCGGCCGAGATTCCCGGGGGCTCCCCTCTCGGCCCTGACCTGTATATCGGAGGTGACTTCGATGCTCTCAAGAAGTATGTCAATATGGGACTCCCCACCGAGGGCCTCATCCGCTTTTTCGTAGGATACAGCGGCTGGGACTGCCATCAGCTCGACGAGGAGATTGCCGCTCACGTCTGGGCCGTGGCTCCCCGCCCCGCCAACGCCGAAATCCTCCGCCAGGATGCCGACTCTTTCTGGTACCGCACCGTCCGCTCCATGGGCGCCAAGTACCGCAACTGGCTCTACCATCCCCTCGATCCCAAGCTCAACTGACCCTCCTCCCCTCTCTCCCCTTCCCTCTTTCCTCTCTCCCAGCTTCCTCCCTTCTCTCTCGCCTTCCGGTGCGAAGATTTTTTAGTTATCAAAGCTTTAGCTTTGATCATGTAGCTTTCACCTCCTCCTTTCCCTCTCCCTCCTTTCTGCTCTCTCCCTCTTCATCCTGTTTCATCATCAGCACTGTGCTGAGGACGCAGTCCGAAGTCTCCCCCCGGAGCTTCATATCATCTAATCATTATCACAAATGGACAATTTCACTTTCTGCACCCCCACCCGCTACATCTTCGGCCGCGAGGCCGAGCTTCAGTCCGGAGCTCAGCTCAAGGCTCTCGGCGCTTCCCGCGTCCTCGTCTGCTACGGCAAAGGATCGGTGATCCGCAGCGGCCTCCTCGACCGCGTCCTCGCCACCCTCGACGCCGCCGGCATCTCACACCTCCAACTCGGAGGCATCGAGCCCAATCCCACCGATCCCAAGGTGCGCGAAGGGATCGCCATTTGCCGGGAGCAGAAGGTCGACGCGCTCCTCGCCATAGGTGGCGGCTCGGTCATCGACACCGCCAAAGCCATTGCCGCCGGCACTGTCTACGACGGCGATTTCTGGGATTTCTGGGCCGGAAAGGCCGTTGTCCAAAATGCACTCCCCGTGGGCGTGGTGCTCACCATCCCGGCCGCCGGCAGCGAGGGCTCGGGCAACTCGGTCATTACCCTCCTCGACGGCATGCACAAGATCTCGCTCCGCACCGATTTTTGGCTCCGCCCCAAGTTCGCCCTCATGAATCCTGAGCTCACCTTCACTCTCCCGCCCGCCCAGACCGCCGCGGGCATCGCCGACATGATGGCCCACATTTTCGAGCGTTATTTCTCCAACACCACCGCCACGGAGGTTACCGACCGCGTGGCCGAAGGCGTGCTGATGGCCATCATCACCGAAGCTCCCAAGGTGATGGCCAACCCTACCGACTATGATGCCCGGGCCAACATCATGTGGAGCGGCACACTCGCCCACAACGGCATCTGCGGCACCGGGCGCAAGGAGGATTGGGTTTCCCACTTTATGGAACATGAGTTGAGCGCTGTCTACGGCGTCACCCATGGCGCCGGACTGGCTGTCATACAGCCGGCCTGGATGACCTTCATGGCCTATCACCATCCCGAACGCGGAGCTCAACTCGCCGTCCGCGTCCTCGGTGTCGAGCCGAAGGCTACGCTCACCGACACCGCCCTCGAAGGGGTAAAGCGTCTGAAAGAGTTCTATTCGTCGCTCGGGCTCCCCGTCACTATGGCCCAATTAGGCATTGACCACCCCGACATCCCCCTTTTAGTGAAAAAGCTACACGAGGACAAGGGCGCCACCATCGGCGGCTACTACCCCCTCACCTCCGTCGAGACCACCGAGATCTACCGCCTCGCCCTCTGACCTCAGCGGCAGTTTTACCACATTAATCGCATCCGACTTCCCCTCTTTCGCCGAAAATTTTCTAACTTTGCACCATTTCCGACATATCCACCACACAATCTGAAATGGCAAGTTTCCTCCAGATAGAAAACCTCACCAAGAGCTTCGGCGACCGCCTCCTCTTCGGCGATGTCACTTTCGGCATCAACGAGGGCGACAAAATAGGTCTCATCGCCAAGAATGGCACAGGCAAAACCACCCTCCTGCGCTGCATCGCCGGCCTCGAACCCTACGACAGCGGCGACATCGTGGCACGCACCGGCCTCAAAATCGGCTTCCTCGAACAGACGCCTCAGCTTCAGCCCGAGCTCTCAGCCATCGAGACCTGCATCGAAGGCAACGAGCCGGTCCGACGAGCCATCACAGCCTACGAGAAAGCCATCGCCGCCGGCGATCCGGCCGACATCGCCCGGGCTTCCGAGGCTATGGATGCCACGCAGGCATGGGACTACGAGGACCGGCTCCGTCAGATGCTCTCACAGTTGGGAGTCAAGGACCTCACCACCCCTGTGGGCCTCCTTTCCGGCGGCCAGCGCAAGCGTGTGGCTCTCGCCAAGGTAATCCTCGACGAGCCGCAGCTCATCATACTCGACGAACCTACCAACCACCTCGATATCGCCTCCATCGAGTGGCTCGAGACCTACCTCACACGGGCACGCATTGCCCTGCTCATGGTCACACACGACCGCTACTTCCTCGACCGTGTCTGCGACAAAATCATCGAGATCGACCGTCAGCAAATATTCACATACACAGGCAATTACTCCTACTATCTCCGCAAGCGTCAGGAGCGCATCGAAGCCATGACGGCCGAACTGGCCAAGGTGCGCAACACTCTCCGCCGCGAGCAGGAGTGGATGAACCGCCAGCCGCAGGCCCGAGCCGGAAAGGCACAGTATCGCATCGACAGCTTCTACGACCTCCAGCGCCGTGCCGCGGTCAATCTCCGGGAGAAGGAGGTCAGCCTCAATGTCAAGTCCTCCTACATCGGCAACAAGATTTTCGAAGCGTCCCACATCTCCAAGCGTTTTGGCGACAAGATCATCCTCCGCGATTTCTCCTACACTTTCGCCCGCTATGAGAAGGTTGGCATCGTGGGCAACAACGGAGTAGGCAAGTCCACCTTCATCAAGATGCTCCAGGGCCTCATCCCGTCCGACACCGGCATCTGGGACGTAGGCGAGACTGTGCGCTTCGGCTACTACAGCCAGGACGGCATCAATTTCAACCCCGAAAAAAAGGTCATCGACGCCATCACTGAAATTGCTGACGACATAGTGCTCAACGGCGGCGAATTGCGCCTCAACCCCTCGCAATATCTGCAGCATTTCCTCTTCTCACCGCCCGACCAGCAAAAACTCATCGCCAAACTCAGCGGCGGCGAGCGCTCCCGGCTCTATCTGGCATCAGTCCTCATGCATTCACCCAATTTCCTCATACTCGACGAGCCCACCAACGACCTCGACATAGTCACACTCGGCATCCTCGAGGAATACCTCTCGCAATTCAACGGCTGTGCCATCATCGTCTCCCACGACCGCTACTTTCTCGACAATATCGTCGACCACATCTTCGTGCTCGAAGGCGATGGCGAGGTACGCGATTTTCCCGGCACCTACTCGGAGTATCGCGCCTGGCGGCAGCAACGCGACGAGGAGCAGCGTTCCGCCCGTGCCGCCGAGGAGGAGAAAAAGCGCGCCGCCCGGCCCGCTCCGCGCCGCTCCGAGACCGCACGCCCTCCCAAACTCACCTTCAAGGAGCGCAAAGAGCTGGAGCAGCTTACCGCCGAACTCGACGCCATCAACTCCGAGATCGCCTCGCTCGAAGCCCTCTTCAACAGCGGCGAGCCCATCCCCGACATCGCCGAAAAATCAGCCCGCTACACCGCCCTCCGCTCCTCCCTCGACGACAAAGAGCTCCGCTGGCTCGAGCTCTCCGAAAAAGAGTAGCCGCCTTCCTCCCTTTCCCCTTTCCCCTTCCCCCCCCTTCTCCTTCCTTTCCTCCCCTTCCTCCCCTTCCTCCCTTTCCCTCCTCGCCCACTACCATCTACCATCTTCTATCTACTATCTAATTTGCAAATCTCACTCCCTTTTGTTAACTTTGCTTTCACTAAAGCATACGCTCAATGGAAGAAACATCGTTTCAGCCTGATTTGCAACCTACTGTCGACACCCTCCGACGCGGGGGCGTCATCTTATACCCTACCGACACCGTATGGGGCATCGGATGCGATGCCACCAACTCCGACGCCGTCCGCCGCATTTTCGACATCAAGCATCGCACTGACAGCAAGGCACTTATAGTGCTGGTTGACAGCGTCGCCATGCTCGAGAGATATGTCGACGAGGTCCCCGAAGTAGCCTATCAGCTCATCGAGGCCGCCGTGCGCCCCATCACCATCGTCTACGACCACGGCATCAATCTCGCCCCCGAGCTCCTCGCCGCCGACTCCAGCGTCGGCATCCGTGTCACCTCCGATCCTTTCTGCCGGGAGCTCTGCCGCCGGCTGAGGCGTCCCATCGTGTCTACATCCGCCAACATCAGCGGAGCACCCGCCGCACGCTTCTTCAGCGAGATCGACCCCGCCATCGTTGCGGCCGCCGATTTCATCCCGCAGTACCGCCGCGACGACACCACCGCGCTCCCCCCTTCGTCCGTAATCAAAATCGCCGCCGACGGACAGTTTCGCATCCTGCGCCCCTGAGAGTTAACATCCTGCACATTTCTCCACCATGGTAAGTGAAATCAAGCAAAGATTCATCTACGTGATCGGCGACCTGCTGAGCACCGCACTTGCATGGTTTATTTTCAATGTGATTCGATTCAACAATGTAGTACAGGAGTACCAGAGCTACACCTCTTTTACCGACTACCTCGCCGTGCGACCCGTGTGGCTCGGCCAGATCCTGTTTCCGCTCCTGATGCTGGGATTGTACTATCTCTCAGGATATTACAATAAGGTTTTCTTCAAGTCGCGCGTCGAGGAGTTCGCCTCCACGGCCTCCACGGCCCTCATCGGCACTGTGGTGATATATTTCGTCGCCATCGTCGACGATCCCATCCCCGACCGTGCCAGCAACTACGAGCTGCTGATGATGCTCTTCCTCCTGCTCTTCAGCTTCGTATACGTCACTCGACTGAGCATCACTCTCCACGTGCGCTCGCTCGTGGCCCGGGGGCAGCTCAAATTCAATTCGCTCATCATCGGCACCGGCCACTCCGCCCGCAAGCTCCGCCGCAAGCTCGCTGCTCTCCGCGGGCCCCGCGCCGCCCTCTACAATGTGGTAGGATATGTGGCCACCTCACCCGAGTATGCTTCGGCCGACCTCGACCTCCCGGTCTACACCATGGACCAGCTCCCCGAGATCACACGCTTGCTCGACATACACAATCTCATCGTCAATTCCCACCCCGAGGGGATGCAGCAGACGCTCAACACCATCAACGCCCTCTTCCCCCTCGATCTGCCCATCTACATCTCTCCCTCACTCTTCCAGCTCCTTGCCGCCAAGCCCAAGCTCCACGACCTCGATGGCGAGATCCTCATCGACATCACCCACGCCAACATGTCGGAGAGCACCATCAACCTCAAGCGTGCCGGCGACATCGTGGTCTCCTCCGTGGCCCTGACTCTGCTCCTCCCGGTGTTCGGCGTCATCGCCCTGATGATCAAGCGCGACTCCAAAGGGCCGGTCTTCTTCTCGCAGGAGCGCATCGGGCTCCGCAAGAAGCCATTCCGCATCCACAAATTCCGCACCATGCGCACCGATGCCGAGAATCAGGGCCCGGCGCTCTCCTCGGCCAACGACTCGCGCATCACCCGCATCGGGCGAACCCTCCGCAAATACCGCCTTGACGAGCTTCCACAGTTCTGGAATGTTCTCAAGGGCGACATGTCGCTCATCGGCCCCAGACCCGAGCGCGAATACTACATCCGGCAGATCATCCGCGAGGCCCCCTACTACACCCTCGTACATCAGGTCCGTCCCGGCATCACCTCTCTCGGCATGGTCAAATACGGCTACGCCAACACCATCCCCAAGATGATAGAGCGACTCCAGTACGACATTGTCTATCTGGAGAATATCTCTTTCACCATCGACATGAAGATACTCATGTACACTCTCTCCACCGTCATCAACGGCCGGGGTGTGTGACCCCTCCCTGCATAGCGGCCACCTCACCGCCCCTGCCGGCTAATTTGTCCATAGGTACACTGTTAGATAAGTAAAAAAGATTATGCGCGAACCATATCTTCCACCCAAAGCCTACAAAAAGGTGCATCAGTGGTGGCTCAGGCTCCTGATCTGGAGGGAAAAGCACATGAAGGAACGCACCTTCGTGAGCCTGCTGTCGCTCGTGGTGGGCATCGCATGCGGTCTTGCCGCCATGGTCCTCAAATGGCTCATCCACGTCATCTCCGGTGCACTCATCTCCGACATGAATGTCTCCGAAGGCAACTGGACCTTCATCATCTACCCGGTCATAGGCGTGCTGCTCGCCACTCTCTACGTGCGCTACGTTGTCCGCGACGACATCTCCCACGGTGTCACACGCGTGCTCTACGCCATCTCCCAGAATAAGAGCCGCCTCAAGCCCCACAACATGTACACCTCCATCGTGGGCTCCTCCATCACCATCGGTTTTGGCGGATCGGTCGGTGCCGAGGGTCCTATCGTCTACACCGGAGCGGCTATCGGCTCCAATCTCGGGCAGGCCTTCCGCCTCTCGCCGCGTGTGCTCATGATTCTGGTGGGCTGCGGAGCCGCCGCCGGCATCGCGGGCATCTTCAAGGCCCCCATCGCGGGGATGCTTTTCACCCTCGAGGTGCTCATGCTCGATCTCACCACGGTCACGGTGATGCCGCTGCTCATTTCGTCGATTTCGGCCGCCTCCGTGGCATATATCTTCACCGGCTACGATCTGGAGTTCTTCTTCGTGCAGAGCGAGCCGTTCATCATGGAGCGTCTCCCCTATTTCATCGGCTTAGGAGTGATGTGCGGCCTGGTTTCGCTCTATTTCACCCGGGTGATGTTCACCATGGAGACCTTCTTCCGCAAACGTCTTATCCTCCCCTGGCGCAAGACGGTGGTGGGATGTGCCATCCTCGCCACACTGGTATTCCTCTTTCCGCCGCTCTACGGCGAAGGCTACGGCGCCATCAATTCGCTCCTCAACGGCAACCCGGGCTCCATAGTCGACGGCTCTATCTTCTACGGCGACCGTGCCAACGCCATGTTCATCGTGCTCTATATCGGCATGATCATCCTGCTGAAGGCTTTCGCCACCTCGGCCACCAACGGCGCCGGAGGTGTCGGCGGCACCTTCGCTCCCTCGCTTTATGTGGGATGCATGACGGGATTTTTCTTCGCCTATCTGCTCAATAATCTCGGCTTCGGCCTCGACCTCTCGGTCAAGAATTTCGCCCTCATGGGTATGGCCGGAGTGATGTCGGGTGTGATGCACGCTCCCCTCATGGGCATCTTCCTCACCGCCGAGATGACCGGTGGCTATGAGCTCTTCCTCCCGCTCCTCATCGTCAGCACACTGAGCTACGGCACCATCAAGATTTTCGAGCCATACAGCATCTACACCATGCGTCTGGCACGCCGTGGCGAGCTCCTCACCCACCACAAAGACAAGGCGGTGCTCACCCTGCTGAAAATGAACTCTGTGATCGAAAACGACTTCCTCACCGTCACCCCCGACATGAATCTCAAGCAGATGGTCGACACCATCGCACGCTCGTCGCGCAATCTCTTCCCCGTGGTCGACGAGTCAAACCGCCTCATAGGCGTGGTGCAGCTCGACGACATCCGCAACATCATGTTCCGCCCCGATCTCTACCGCCGCATGCACGTGAGCCGCTTCATGTCGGTCCCCTCGGCCAAGGTGCAGATCGGCGACACCATGGAGACGGTGATGAAGACCTTCGACGACACAGGAGCCTGGAATCTCCCCGTGGTCGACGGCGACAAATATGTGGGATTCGTATCCAAATCAAAGATCTTCAATTCCTACCGGCGTGTGCTCCGCCACTACTCCGAGGATTAACCACGCATTTTCCGATTCACCCATTATGATATCATACATACAGGGCAACTTAGCCGAGCTCACCCCCACCTATGCCGTCGTCGACAACCACGGCATAGGCTACGAACTAAATATCTCACTCACCACCTACTCGGCGCTCGAAAACGTCAGGGAGTGCAAACTTTTCGTGCATGAGGTAATCCGCGAGGACGCGCATATCCTCTTCGGATTCAGCTCCGAAAGCGAGCGCGCCATCTTCCGCGAGCTCATCGGAGTGAGCGGCGTAGGAGCCAACAGCGCCCGCGTCATCCTCTCATCCATCCCCCCGGCCGAACTCGAGCAGGTGATCGTCTCCGGCGACGACCGACGCCTCAAAAGTGTCAAAGGTATCGGAGCCAAAACTGCCCAGCGTATAATTGTTGACCTCAAAGACAAAATAAAACCCTCCGGAGATACGTTATTTATTCAGTCCGCACCACAGAGCGATGCCTACGACGAGGCTCTCGCCGCGCTCCTCATGCTCGGATTCGCTAAGGCTCAGACCGTCAAGGTGCTGACCCGCCTTTTCAAGGACGATCCGGCGCTAAGAGTGGAACTGGCAATCAAAAAGGCTCTCACCATGCTGTAAATCAGCCCGGTGCCGCGGCCTATGGTAAATGAGACACAGTAGCTTACACCATATCAGTCACATTGCGCGTCTGGTGGCATTGTCGGTGGTATTTCTTGCCCTGACGGTGTCGTCGGTGTATTCTTATGCCCAGATCAATGCCGGAGGCTCCGCCCCTGCGCCGGGCAAGCAGCTCGATCCTCCCCCCTTCTATCCGGGTGTTCCCGTGCCGGCCAACCCTGCCGACTCTATCATGATGCCCTTCCCGGTGCAGCAGACCGTCCCGGCCAACTATGAGAACCTCATGGAGGACCAGTTTGCCGCCGATCTCGCCTCACCCTCAAATATCCGCACCGTGGCCGAGTTCGACCCGGAGACAGGCTACTATGTGATTCGTACCAAACTGGGCGACGCCGACATCACCACACCTTTCCTCCTCTCAGAGAAGCAATATTCCAACTGGGAGCTCCGCCGACAGCTTCAGGAATACTATCAGGAGCGCAATCAGGCCCTTATAGAGGACAAGGAGAAGCAGCCATTCAACATTTTCGACATGAATTTCGCCTACGGGCCTCTGGAGAAGATCTTCGGACCCGGCGGCGTATCGCTCAAGACCCAGGGATCGGTGCAGATCAAGATGGGTGTCAAGAGCAACAAGACTGACAACCCCTCTCTGGCCCTCAATTCGCGCCGCAAGACCTATTTCGACTTCGAGCAGAAGATTCAGGCCACAATCAGCGCATCGGTAGGCGACCGCATGAACTTCAACATGACCTACAACACCGATGCCACCTTCGATTTCGACTCGAAAAACATAAAACTCGCCTACGAAGGCAAGGAAGACGACATCGTCAAGAGCATCGAGGCCGGTAATGTGAGCATGACCACCGGGTCGTCGCTCATCCGTGGCTCCACGGCCCTTTTCGGTCTGAAAACCAAACTGCAGTTCGGCAAACTCACCGCCACGGCTCTCGTGTCGCAGCAAAACTCCGAGTCGAAGTCGGTCAACACCAAGGGGGGAGCCCAGACCACCGACTTTACGGTCAATGCCGACCAGTACGACCAGAACCGCCACTTCTTCCTCTCGCAGTATTTCTACGAAAATTACGACCAGTTCGCCGCTCACCTCCCCTACGTCTCCTCGGGCATCAACATCACCCGCGTGGAGGTGTGGGTCACCAACAAGAGCGGCCGCTACGAGCAGGCGCGCAATGTGGTGGCTTTCGCCGATATAGGTGAGTCTACCCGCCTCTCCAACAGCTACTGGACCCCCAATCTGTCGGTTCCCGTCCCCTCCAACAACTCCAACAACCTCCTCTCCGTCATCAAGGAGCAGTATCCCGACGCCCGCAACATCGACCAGGTGACCCAGGCGCTCGAACCCCTCTCGGCCTTCGGTGTGGAGGGTGGCCGCGACTATGAAAAGGTGGAGAGCGCCCGCCTCCTCACCGAGAGCGAGTATACGCTCAACAGCACCCTCGGCTACATCTCCGTAAAGAGCCAGATCAACGCCGACGAGGTGCTCGGCGTAGCTTTCCAATACACCTACAACGGTCAGGTGTATCAGGTGGGCGAATTTTCATCCGACATCACCTCCACCACTCAGTCGCTCTATGTGAAGATGCTCAAGAGCACCACCACCGACCCCAGGATGCCCATATGGCGACTGATGATGAAAAACGTCTACTCGCTCGGTGCCTACCAGGTGCAGAAAAGCAACTTCCGCCTCAATGTCAAGTACCTCAGCGACACCACCGGCACCCAGATCAACTATCTCCCCGTGCCGGGGCTCAACAATCAGTCGCTGCTGCAGGTGATGAACCTCGACCGCATCGACTCCAACGAGCAGTCAAACCCCGACGGCTTCTTCGATTTCATTGAGGGATACACCATCCTGGCCTCCACGGGCAAGATCATCTTCCCCGTGGCTGAGCCTTTCGGCGCATGGCTCGAGAAGAAGATCGGCGACCCGGTGCTCGCCGAAAAATATGTCTACAAGGAGCTCTACGACTCCACCCAGGTGGTGGCGCGCCAGTTTGCCGATAAAAACAAGTTTGTCCTCGCCGGCTCCTATCAGGCCTCCTCGGGCTCGCAGATCAGGCTCAATGCCATGAATGTGCCCCGAGGGTCGGTCATCGTCATGGCCGGAGGCGTGCAGCTGGTAGAAAACTCCGACTATACCGTCGACTATGCCATGGGCATCGTCACCATCACCAATCAGAGCATCATCGACTCGGGGCAGAGCATCTCCGTCACCCTCGAGAACCAGAGCATGTTCTCCACACAGCGCAAGACCCTCCTCGGAGTCGACCTCCAGTATGCTTTCAACAAGAATTTCAACATCGGAGCCACCTTCATGCACTTCTCCGAGAAAGCGCTCACCGAGAAGGTCAACATCGGCGACGAGGTGATCAACAACTCTATCTTCGGCTTCAACGTATCCTACAATACGAAATTCATGTGGCTGACTAATCTTCTCAACAAGATACCCACCGTCAACGCCACAGCTCCCTCTACGCTCGCTCTCACCGCCGAATATGCCCAGCTGGTGCCCCACAAGCAGAAGGCCGGCTCGGCCAAGGGAAGTTCATATGTCGACGACTTCGAGTCGGCGCAGACCGGCGTCGACCTCCGCTCACCCTATTCGTGGTTTCTCGCCTCCACCCCCTACGATGGCGGCAAGGATCCCCTCTTCCCCGAGGCTGCACTCTCCAATGATGTAGATTACGGCAAAAATCGTGCGCTGCTCAACTGGTACTACATCGACCGCATGTTCACCGACCGCAACTCATCCATGGCCCCGGGATATCTGAAGAACGACCTCAAGCAGCAGTCCAATCCCTATGTGCGCGAGGTCACCTCGCAGGAGATCTTCCCCGGACGTGAGCTCACCTACGGCGAATCCAACACCATCCAGACCCTCAATCTCTCCTTCTACCCCAACGAGCGCGGCCCCTACAACCTCGATGCTACCGACATCGACGAGGAGGGCAACCTCCTCAACCCCGAGAAGCGCTGGGGCGGTATCATGCGCCGCATGGAAAATACCAACTTCGAGCAGTCGAACATCGAGTATGTGCAGTTCTGGATGCTCAACCCCTTCCTCGATCCCGACAACCCCAACCTGGAGGGTGGCGATCTCTACTTCAATTTCGGCGAGATCTCCGAGGATATCCTCAAGGACGGTCAGAAGAGCTACGAGAACGGCATCCCCTACGACGGCGACGACCGCTTCCTGAAGAATACCGTCTGGGGACGTGTCAGCTCCCAGGCTTCGCTCACCTACTCGTTCGACAACAATTCCGGCTCGCGTGCCGTGCAGGATGTCGGCCTCGACGGGCTCCGCAACGACGATGAGTTCACCTTCGACTCCTACAAGGATTTCCTCGACCGTCTGCGCACGCGCCTCTCGGCATCGGCCATCGAGCGCATGCAGAACGATATCTTCTCGCCGCTCAACGACCCCGCGGGCGACAACTACCACTTCTTCCGCGGATACGACTACGACGACATGCGTCTGAGCATCCTCGACCGCTACAAGCGCTACAACGGCGTGGAGGGCAACTCTCTCTCACCCGAGGAGGCGTCGGATCCCCTTTACCAGAGCTCGCGCGCCGTGCCTGATGTGGAGGATATCAATCAGGACAACACCCTCAACGAGTACGAGCGCTACTTCCAGTATCGCGTCTCCATCCGTCCCGAGGACCTACAGGTGGGCAAAAACTTCATCACCGACAAGCAGGTGGCCCACGTGCTCTGCCGCGACGGACAGTATCAGGATGCCGAGTGGTATCAGTTCAAGATACCTCTGAGCGCCTATGAGAAGATTGTGGGCTCGATCAACGACTTCTCCACCATCCGCTTCGCCCGCATCTTCATGACCGGCTTCAAGAAGACCACCCACCTGCGCTTCGCCACCCTCGAACTGGTGCGCGGCGAGTGGCGCACATACGATTTCAACCTCAACACCCGCGGCGACGCTCCCGCCGAGGGGGATCTCGACGTGTCGGTGGTCAACATCGAGGAGAACGCCGACCGCGAGCCGGTCAACTATGTGCTTCCTCCGGGTGTCACCCGTATCGTCGATCCCGGCCAGTCGCAGATCACACAGCTCAACGAGCAGTCGCTCTCGCTCAAGGTCTCCGACCTACGGGCCGGCGACGGACGCGGCATCTATCGCGACACCCAGCAGGATTTCCGCAACTACAAGCGCCTGCAGATGTGGGTTCACGCCGAGAGCCTTATCGACGATGTCACCAACCTCCGTTCGGGCGAGCTCTCTATGTTCATCCGCCTCGGCACCGACGTCAAGAGCAACTTCTACGAGTATGAGGTGCCTCTGACGCTAACCCCCCACGGCACTTACAGCAACTGGACCGAAGCCGACCGCGCCGCCGTATGGCCCAACTTCATGGATATCAAGCTCCAGAGCCTCGTCGACCTCAAGAAGGAGCGCAACCGCGCCAAGGCCGAGGAGGGGAGCAACGTGGGCTTCGCCACTCTCTACACCGGCCGCGACCCCGACAACGAGCGCAACCGCATCGCAGTGATGGGCAACCCGTCGCTCAGCGACGTGCGCGTCATCCTTGTGGGTGTGCGCAACAACACCAACACCACCAAGGACGGCATAGTGTGGGTCAACGAGCTTAAGGTGACCGACTTCGACGAGTCGGGCGGATGGGCCGCCAAGGCCAACGTCAACCTCGGTCTCTCCGACATCGCCACAGTCAATTTCGCCACCCATATCGAGACGGCCGGCTTCGGCAACGTAGACCAGGGGCTCAATTCGCGTCGCCTCGACAACTACGAACAGTACAACATCGCCGTGCAGGGCGACGTGGGCCGTTTCCTACCCGAGAAGGTCAAGCTCCGCGCTCCGATCTACTACTCCTACTCCAAGGAGAAGACTACGCCCAAGTACAATCCTCTCGACCAGGATGTGCTGCTCAAGGACGCCCTCGACGATGCCGCCAACGACCACGAGCGCGACTCCATCAGCGCCTATGCCGTGGAGCACAGCTCGGTGGAGAGCTTCTCCATATCCGGACTCAAGTTCGACATCACCAGCGCCAAGCCGATGCCGTGGGATCCCTCCAACTTCACCTTCAATTTCTCCTTCAACAAGCAGTCGAAGACCAATCCCACCACCGAATACGAGCACACCAATGACTACCGAGGCTCGTTCGCCTACCAATACTCCCCGATGATCAAGGGTCTGCGACCCTTCGGCTGGATCAAGTCGAAGAACCGCAACCTCAAGTTCTTCAAGGAGTGGGAGATCAACTATCTGCCCAACAGCATCTCTTTCCTCACCAACATGTCGCGCTACTACTACGAGCAGCAGGTGCGCTCGGAGACCGACGTCATGTTCCAGCTCCCCGTATCGGTGAGCAAAAACTTCCTCTGGGACCGTCAGCTGCAGGTGACTTGGAACATCATCAAGTCGCTCAGCCTCTCATTTACCTCCAACACCTCGGCGCGCATCGAGGAGACCGTAGGCGCTGTCAACCGCAAACTCTTCCCCGACCGCTACAAGGAGTGGAAAGACACCGTGTGGCAGTCGATCCTCTCCATGGGTACCCCCTGGAGCTACAACCAGTCGTTCAACGCCACCTACCGTGCGCCGTTCAACCGCGTTCCGGTAGTCGACTTCCTCACCGCCTCCGCCACCTACAACGCCACCTACCGCTGGGACCGCGGCGCTGAGGTCGACGGCATCTCGCTGGGCAACACCATCGCCAACCAGTCGAGCATCAGCCTCGACGGACGCCTCAATTTCGACGGGCTCTACAATAAGATCCCCTTCGTGAAGGATGTCAACAAGCGATTCGCAAGCACCCGCCGCCCGGCCGTGGCCAAGAAGCCCAAGAAATTCGAGCGCACCTTCCAGCTCAAGCCCGACACCACTCTCACCATCCGCCACAACCTCCGCAACAAGAAGGTGAAAGTGACGGCTGTCACTGTCGACACCAAGGAGAACTATCCCGTGCAGACCCGCGTGGTCGACGCCAACACCGTCGAGATCCTAAATAAAGACGACAAAAACCTCAAATTCACCATCCTCGAGATCCTCAAGGAGGAGAAATCGATATGGCGTGAAGTGGGCGAGTATGCCCTGCGGTTCGTCATGAGCCCGCGTCAGGCCTCCATCCGCTGGAAACGCACCCGCACGCTCAACGTGCCGCTGTTCCGCAACGATATCGGCAACATCCTCGGCCAGAGGACCGGTCAGGGCCCCATGTCGCCGGGACTCGACTTCGCCTTCGGTTTTGCCGACGAAAGTTATATCTACAAGGCCAAGGAGCGCGGCTGGCTCATCACCGACGACGGCCAGACCTCGCCCGCCATGTGGAGCACCGGCACCGAGCTGAATATCGAGCTGCAACTCGAGCCCGTCAAGGGTCTCAAGATCCAGCTCACTTCCAACCGTACCGACAACCGCACCTCGCAGATACAGTTTATGTATGCCGACATGCCCGTGACCCGCAGCGGCTCCTACACCAAGACCCATGTGGCCATCGGCACCGCATTCGGCAACCCCAAAGCCGAGGACGGATACTTCAGTCAGCATTTCCAGAACTTCCTCGACTATATCCCCGTGATCCGCTCGCGTGTCGAAGCTCAGTATCACGGCAAGTCCTACCCCACTGGCGGATTCATGGCCGATAATCCAAATGCCGGCGCCATGTTCAATCCCGAGATCGGCACCGTCAGCGAGACATCGTCGGATGTCCTCATCCCGGCCTTCCTGGCTGCCTACACCGGCACTTCGCCACATAAGCAGTATCTCTCGCCCTTCCCCTCGTTTGCCCACGTGCTCCCCAACTGGCGCGTCACCTACGACGGCCTCGTGCAGCTCGGCAATCTCAAGAACATCTTCAAGTCGTTCACCCTCAGCCACGCCTACCAGTGCACCTACTCCGTCGGCAGCTACTCCTCGTATCTCAACTGGCTCTCGGCCGGCGACAACATCGGTTTCACCCTCGACGAGCTCACCGGGCAGCCTATCCCCTCCTCCCCTTACAATATCTCCACCGTATCCATCACAGAGCGCTTCGCTCCTCTGGCGGGCCTGTCGGCCACATTCAAAAACGACCTCCAGGTCAACGCCGAGTGGCGCGACCAGCGCACCATCACCCTCAACTCCTCGGCCGGTCAGGTGGTGGAGGCCACCACTCGCGGCCTCACCGTGGGTGTAGGGTACAAGATTGTCAACTTCAACAGCATCCTCAAGATCCGCCGCTCACAGCAGGGCGTCAGCAACGACCTCACCATCAATGCCGACTTCTCCTTCCAAAACACCCAGTCGCTCATCCGGCGCATCGAGAGCAATTACACCCAGGCCACTTCCGGCACACGCACCCTCAACATCAACTTCAACGCCAGCTACGTCCTCAGCCGGCGCCTAACCCTCGCCGCCTACTTTGACCACCAGGTCAACACCCCCGTGGTCAGCTCCTCGGCCTACCCCACCTCCAACACCTCCTACGGCCTCTCCCTCAACCTCAACCTCGCCCGCTGATCCATAACCCATAACCCAATAACCAACCATCATCATGAACTCTTACAATAACAACAGTGTGAACGTCACGCCCGGGCTCATCAAAGGCACTATCTGGACCGTGGCCGGCATCGTAGCCGTAGTCGTCGCTTTAGCTTTCATCCGCCCATGGTACAATGTATGGTCGCAGGAGATGGAGGGCAAAGCCGAGTTTGCCAAAGCTGAGCAAAACCGTAAAATCCGCATCGAGGAGGCAAAGGCCAATCTCGAAGCCGAGAAACTCAACGCTCAGGCCGAGGTGGAGCGTGCCAAAGGCGCCGCCGAGGCCATCCGCATCGAGAACGGCAGCATCACACCCACCTATATCCAGTATCTCTGGGTACGCCAGCAGTCGGACCTCAGCGACAAGACTGTGATCTACGTCCCCACTGAGACCAATCTCCCCCTCCTCGAGTCGGCCCGCCTCCTCAAGCAGGATTAAAACCAATGCCTGTAAGGCGCTCTCTTAGAATCTACAGCACTGTGCTGAGGACGAAATCCGAAGTATCATCATAAAACACCCAAAAAAGTATATTATGAAAAAAATATTAGCCTCCATGGCGGCATGCGTATGCCTCTGCGCTCCGGCGCAGGACCGCGCTGATCAGCAGCATCTCGACAATCCCGATTCGTTCAGCATGATCCTCCTCGGCGATCCCCAGGGATACATCAAATACGACATCAACCAGCCCCTTTTCGAGCTTCAGACAGCCTGGATTGCCGACAATATCGACAACCTCAACATCAAAGCCGTGCTCTGCACCGGCGACCTCGTGGAACAGAACGACAACCTCGTGCGCAACCGTCGCATGCTCAATCAGACATCCCGAGAGATGTGGCAGGAGGTGGCCCGCGCCTTCGCTCGCCTCGACAACAAGGTGCCATACATCATCTCCACCGGCAACCACGAGTATGGCTACCGCGCCTCGGAGAACGGCAACACCCACTTCCCCGAATATTTCCCCATCGAGCGCAACAAGGCGTGGTACGACTGCGCCGTGGCCGTCTTCCCCAACCGCTCCGGCATAGAGTCGCTTGAAAATGCCGCCTTCGAGTTCGAGGCTCCGGCATGGGGCAAAATCCTCGTGGTATGCAACGAGTTCGCCCCACGCGACGAGGTGCTCGCCTGGACGGCTTCGCTCATCGACAGCGACCGCTTCAAGGATCACAAAGTCATCTACATGACCCACTCGATGCTCGAGGAGCGCACCGCCAACTTCACCGACAACGAGCCTTACAAAATCACACCCCGCAACTGGGGCAAACAGGTGTGGGAAAAGCTCCTGAAGCCCTCTAAAAATATAGTTCTCGCCATCAGCGGCCACATGGGCCATCCAGGCGACTTCGAGGACTCCGTAGCCTATCGCGTCGACGACAATGCCGAGGGGAAGGATCTGCATCAGATGATGTTCAACGTGCAGGTGCTCGGCGGAGGATGGGAAGGCAACGGCGGCGACGGCTGGGTCCGCATCCTCGAGTTCAAACCCGACGGCAAGACCATCTCTGTCAAGACCTACTCTCCTCTCTTCGGTATCTCCCCGTCCACTAAGCATCTCGCCCACCGCACAGGCCCCGCCGACCAATTTGATATCGTCATCGAATAAACTACCCCCACCGTACACCGCAATGCCCCGGGTCAGCGTCGCTGACCCGGGGCATTGTGATTTCGGATGAGATTATCTTCTATTGGGGATGACGTGCCGCTATGGCACGCCCCGCATCAATGCATGTGCTCTTTAAGCTTATCCACAAGGAGGTTCTGCTGCTGCAGACCTACGGTGCGCCATACGGGCTCACCGTTCTTGAAGAGGATCAGTGTGGGCACCGACTGCACGCGGTAGCGGGCCGCCAGCTCCTGATTGCGGTCTATATCTACTTTGATGATGTTGGCATCGTCTCCGACAACAGCCTTAACCTGCTCCAGAATAGGCGACTGCATCTTGCAAGGGCCACACCATGTAGCGAAGAAGTCGACAAGCGTCGGCTTCGACTCACCAATTAATTCATTAAAATCGTTCATATCTCTCTTTAGTTTTTTTGGTTGTCTTAAATTGTCTTAAATCCGGACATGAGGTCCTCCGGCTTATCGCTTGCCGTTTTCCTGCATTCATATATTCAACAAACAAGCCCTCCAATTGGTTTATCTAATGAAAAAGCAGTAAATTTGCAATTGAAAAACGGGCCGTATGCCCGCGACAATATACCCCATTATGGACCACATTGACCTCCGGGGCATGGGAGTGGCATTGGCCACTCCGTTCCATCCCGACTTAACCGTTGATTACGAAGCACTCCGCAAGCTGGTGCTTTATCAGATCTCCAATGGAGCCGACTACCTCGTGGTGCTCGCCACCACATCCGAAGCCGTAACCCTCAGCTGTCACGAGCGCCGCGCCATCGCCACATGCGTGGCCGAAACCGTCGGCCATCGCGTGCCGCTGATTCTCGGTATGAGCGGCAACTGCACCGCAGATCTGGCTCGGCACATCGGCGAGGTAGACTTCACTGGATACGACGCACTCCTCTCGGTAGTGCCCTATTACAACAAACCTTCGCAGGAAGGGATCTATCAGCACTTCAAAGCCATCGCCGAAGCTTCGCCCATACCGGTGATACTCTACAATGTGCCCTCGCGCACCGGCAAAAACATGGAGGCTGAGACCACCCTGAGGCTCGCCCACGACTTCCCCGGCAAAATCATCGGCATCAAAGAGGCCTCGGGCAATATCGAGCAGATCTCGGAAATCATCCGCCGCGCCCCCGAAGGCTTTCAGATTGTCAGCGGCGACGACTCCCTCACCCGCCGCCTCATCGGCATCGGTGCCAAAGGAGTGATTTCGGTGGTAGGCAACGCCCTCCCCGCCCTTTTCAGCCGCATGGTGCATCTCGCACTCGCCGATCCCTCCTCGGCCGAAGCCGAGCAGATCGACCGCTCCATGCAGCCCCTCGACAAGGCCCTTTTCGCCGAAGGCAATCCCTCAGGCATCAAATGCCTCCTCTCCCATCTCGGCTTCGGCGCCGACGCGCTCCGTCTGCCCCTCGTGCCCGTGATGCCCGGCACCCGCCAAGCCATCCTCACTGCAGCCGCTCCCCTTCTTCCCCGCTCCTGAGCGCCTCACCGGCGCCTCATCCATGAGCTTCGCTCATCGGCAGGGAAGCGCTCTATGGCGTAGCGGAGCGCTGTGCGCGGCATCTCGGCATAATGCGCCTCAAGAAAGGCCACCAGCGCCGCGCGGTCGCGCTTGCCCACCTCGCGGAGCATCCACCCCGTGGCCTTGTGTAACAGGTCGTGCCCGTGAGTGAGATACAGCGCTGCAATCCTCAGCGTGTCGTCCATCTGTCCGTGGCGTATCAGCATCATCGTCGACACTATGGCAATGCGCTGCTCCCATAGATTATCGCTCGCCGCAAGCCGGTAGAGCACGCTGCGGTCCGCCTCTTCGTCGAGCAGATATTCACCGACAATATAGGGCGCAGAGAGGTCCACGAGATCCCAGTTGTTGGCCCGTCGTCCGTGGCGCAGATACAGCTCCGCAATCTCACGGCGCCGCTCGGGGTGGAGCTTCGCCCGCTTCATCTCCTCAACCATCAGCAGGAAGCCACAGAGTCTCACCTCATGGTAGCGGCTCTCGAGCAGCCGTTCTATCTCATCGTCGGACACCTCTCCCCGAATCTCCTTCACCAGGGCGCGTGTCTGCGGCACTTTCAGCCCAAGGAACTCATCTCCTTCGCCATACTGCCCCTTTCCTGTCTTGAAAAACCGCATCAGCACCTGCCGCTGCGCCTCATCGCGCATCCCCTCCATCCTCTTTTCTATCTCTGTAGCCTTCATATCTCTGAATCAATGTAAAAAATAGGTTGTTAAATATGGGCAATCACCTCGCAGCCCTATGACCATTCATTCCCAAAAAACATTAACGGTATGGGCGCATATTTTGCGCCCGCGCCAACGTTGGTAATATGCTGATATATAAAATATTGCATATATTGATGCGGGCGCAAAATATTGCGCCCTTACTGCCTATACGATTTATTTTGTAACGCCGGACCAATTTGCAATCTACTATTTAAACACTATTTACGCGCAGCCGCGCTGCAAGGGGGTGAACCTTGCAGCGCGGCTGTTATCTGCGGCCCGGGCGGTCACATCGCGCTGTCAGCGACAGAGGATGGGAGCCGGGGGGTGTTGTCTCTCTTATCAGGCGTTTTTCACCTTGTCAACGATGGCCTTGAAGGCAGCGGGGTTGTTGAGGGCGAGGTCGGCGAGCACCTTGCGGTTGATCTCGATACCAGCCTTATGGATGAGGCCCATGAGCTTGCTGTAGGAGAGATCCTCCATGCGGGCAGCGGCGTTGATACGCTGGATCCAGAGAGCGCGGAAGTTGCGCTTCTTGTCCTTGCGGTCGCGGTAGGCGTAGGTAAGACCCTTTTCCCATGTGTTCTTGGCTACGGTCCACACATTGCGGCGGCAACCGAAGTATCCGCGGGTGAGTTTGAGGATTTTCTTTCTGCGAGCTCTCGAAGCTACGTGATTTACTGATCTTGGCATTTCTGTTCGTTTTTTGATTGTGAGCGGCCCGGGCTGAAGTAATTTGATTTAAATGTTTGCCGGACTCTTTATGCTACACATTCGGTTAATGTAATGTTTTGAAAAGAGTGCTGTTTACAGCTTTGTCTGCGAGCTTTCGCCTGAATTAGCGAAGACCGAGCAGCGATTTCACCTGACGCTCGTTGGTGCGGTCTACGAGGCCGAAGTGGGTCAGGTTGCGTTTCTGCTTTTTGGTTTTCTTGGTCAGGATGTGACTCTTGTAAGCATGCTTTCTCTTGATCTTTCCTGTTCCGGTAAGGGTGAACCTTTTTTTGGTACCGGAATTGGTTTTCATCTTTGGCATTTTTGTAAATGTATTTAAGTGATACTTATATGATTATTGCCGCAGCCATAGAGGGCGACAGATAATTCCATTGTCATTCGCGGGCCATTGAGGCCGGGGGCCACCGTCAGGCTTTCTTTTTGGGAGAAATCATGATGATCATGCGCTTTCCTTCGAGCACCGGCATCTGCTCTACTTTGCCGAGATCTTCGAGATCGTTGGCAAAACGTAGCAGGAGCACCTCGCCCTGCTCCTTGAAGAGGATGGAGCGACCTTTGAAGAATACGTAGGCTTTCACCTTCGATCCTTCCTGGAGGAAACTCTGGGCATGCTTGAGCTTGAAGTTGTAGTCGTGATCATCGGTCTGGGGACCAAAACGAATCTCCTTCACCACCACCTTAGTGGCCTTGGCTTTCTGCTCCTTCTGGCGCTTCTTCTGCTGATAGAGAAACTTGGAGTAGTCCAATATCTTGCACACCGGGGGCTGGGCGGTGGGAGAGATTTCCACGAGATCCAGCTCAAGGTCGTCTGCCATCTTCAGGGCCTGCTGGATGGGATAAATGCCATTCTCTACGTTATCGCCTACCACACGCACCTCGCGGGCACGAATGCGGTCGTTGATAGCATACGGCTCCTCCTTGCGAGGCATGCGCGGACCCTGCATGGGAGGGCGCGGACCTGCGGGACGGGGTCCTGCGGGTCGGGGACCGCCGAAGCCTCCGG
>ERZ779852.1348-NODE-1348-length-23416-cov-2.566286_pt1 | contig 23416 bp, 20 predicted proteins | sample MGYA00511559_ERZ779852 | MGnify/ENA primary metagenome ERZ779852 (study PRJEB29588, sample SAMEA2157977) | human gut metagenome | biome: human gut; feature: human-associated habitat; material: faeces | place: Denmark | collected 2008/2010 ...
GTCTGAAAATGCGGTTGACGGAACAGCTGTAAAAGGAACCGTTACGGCAATTATGATTACCGACTGTTCGCACAAGCGGCACAAAGTCCGAAAGTAAGCAAACGCTGTTCCGAAAAATGCAATTCATTCACGGTGTATACCGAGCCAGAACCAACTGCCGCTGTTTGAACGAACGCGGCGAAGGTTTCCGCAAAGACCTGCGGGAGGGCGGCGGCTTGCACTCGGCACGGCGACGATGCCGTACATTACGCCGCGAACGCGAGCTTTGCCGAACAGACGGCGGTCGTTTTGGCGTTTTTTCCAATACGAGTTGGGAAAAAGCTGCGGGAACGGGTTTTCAGCCGCACTTTCGTCCGAGCGGGCGCAGCTTTCGCAAAGGGCCCCGATATCCGCATCAAAATCGGAACGGTGAACGGCAGGATTCGAATTCTCGGCGGGATTGTCGGTTGCCGCGGAAATTCCGCTTCCCGCAAACAATTCTTTCGCTTTGCCGAGGATTCCTTCCGTAACGGGAGATTTTGCGGACTGCAAGCCGTTCGGCGGCAGGGCAGAGTTCGGAGCGATCGCTTTTTTTTCACTTGGGCGCATGTCACGCCTCTTTTGCCCCGATTTCCCCGGTTCTGTGCCGCCCGCCCTTCCGCTAACGGCGGCGGAAAGGTGTTTGCTGTTTTCGGCTGAATTTTCCGAAATTTGCAAATCAGCTGTGCATTGAGTGCTGTCGTGCCGGTTCCTTTGCATTGCATTTCGCTCTTTCGAGAAGGCTGCTGCCCGAATCCGTGCCTTAACGGCCTGCAAATCATGCCGCACCGCACCGATGCTGCCTTCCGCGATAAAATCTCCGAAGGGGTTTGCAATTACGGCGGCACGAACGCATGAAAACAAGGCTGTGCCGCTGAACTCATCGGAGTCATCGGAAAACCGAAATGATGCAAAATCTTCTCCGTCAATAAGATAAACGGTAAATCCGCCGCGCGGGGGTTTTTCACGAAGTTTCAGTACAAAGCGCGTGCTTTTGCCAACTGTTGTCAGCCGAATCGATCCGCTTAAACTTCCGCGTAATGTGATGAATCCTACCATATCGCCGCCCTCCCTTCTGCAAGAATATGCTGTGGGCACGCAAAAGTTGCAAAAATGCGAAAAAATTTTAACAGACATACCTGGGAGCATGTAAAAACTTATATATGAAACAAGGTGCTCACAGGGGACGTTTGCCCTTGTTCATTTCGGTATAGGTATGCTATAATACCATTGGAGGAGTTTGGCTTTGTTATATGAGCTTATAAAACCTTATAGTTCCGTTTCGCTCATCGGCATGTGCAAAAATGCGGGAAAAACAACGGTGCTTAATCGATTGATAAAGGACTGCCGCAGGATGGACGAGAGCATTGCGCTGACATCCATCGGAAGGGACGGGGAGCGGAGCGACCTTGTGACGAACACGAAAAAGCCCGAAATTTTCGTTTACGACGGCACAATTATTGCAACAGCCGAAAAGCTGCTTTTTGCGGGCGGAAATTTGTCCGATTCCGGAAATGATGCGCAAAAGAACGGCATGAACAGCGGTATTTCCCGGGAAATACTGGACACAACAGGAATGCCGACGCCTATGGGAGAGGTCATTATCCTTCGTGCATGCAGTGACGGCTTTATTCAGCTTGCGGGTCCGTCCATGACGGCGCAGCTTGCGCGGCTTAAAAAACGCATGTTTGAGCTCGGCGCGGCAAAGGTCATTATCGACGGTGCGCTGAGCCGAAAATCGCTTGCAATGCCGGCTGTCAGCGATGCGGCAATACTGTGTTCGGGCGCAAGCTATTCCCCGGATATTCGAAAAACTGTTGAAGACACATGCTTTTCGGCGGAGCTTATGATGCTTCCGCAAACGGAGCGGACGGAATATGTGCATCAATGCAAACAAAAATACGGTGTGTTTTTCGGCAGCGGAACCCATGGCGGAGAGCAAACGGAGTTTTCGGAGCTTTCCCGCGCGGCGGAACTTGTTCGAAAAGGCGGCGCAGAGGCTGTTTTGATGCGCGGCGGGGTGCCGGATTCGGCGGCAAATGCGCTTATTGCGGCGGGACGTGCGCTGAACGGACTTGAGATTATTTGCGAGGATGGCAGCAGGCTGCTGCTTTCGCATAAAAACTATGAAAAACTTGTTCGTGCAGGTGCAAGATTTACCGTTCTGAACAAAACGCGGCTGCTTGCGGTGACGGTCAACCCGTTTTCCGCAAAAGGCAGTCATTACAACAAAACGGAGTTTTACGATGCCATGTGCAGCGGTCTCGGCGGACGCGTGCCGGTGCTTGATGTTGTGAGCGAATTCGGCTGCGAGGCAGCGGAGTAAACCCGTGCGCGTAAAATCGATATTCCTGCGCTTTCGCGAATAAATGATTAAAAAACAAATTGACATTATAAGACTATGCTTGACAAACAACAGCAGGCAGCGATTGGATTTGCCTACATAATTGAAAATTTGCAGACTTGTTCCCCCTTCGGAGAGGAGCTTGCGCGGCATACCCATGCGTATCCGTGTGAAGAGAATGCGCGGCTTTGCCGCGAACTGGAAAACGTTCGCCTGCTTGCGGAAACGATCCGCAGCGATGCCGCAAGGGAGGCACTGTCCGCCGCCGAACGTGCGCTCATGCAGCTTAAAGATGTTCGCCGTTCGGTCGCGCGAAGCCGCGAAATGACGCTTACAGACGTTGAATTCTTCGAAATTAAACGTTTTTTGATAAAGCTTGATGCGCTTGCGGAGGCATTTTCAAAGATTCCCTGCGGCGAAAGGCTGAACGAAATCGATATTCACCCTCTGCCGCGCGCGCTTTCAATAGTTGACCCGGACGGAATGCGTGCAATGACTTTTCGCGTGAGCGACAGCGCATCCGCGGAGCTTGCGAAAATTCGGCGCGAGCGCAAACGGGTTGACGCCGAACTGCGCCAAGATCCTGTCGAGGGGCGGGATGCGCTTGAAGCGGAAAGAACTCTGCTTGCCGCAAGGGAGGAGAGCGAAGAACTGCGCATCCGCACGGAGATGACAAGAGCTTTTGCTGCATATTCCAACGAGGCGGAGCAGGTGATTAAAAGCATTGCAAGGTTCGATTTTGCACTTGCAAAAGCAAGACTTATGTGCAGCAGGGGCGGCAGCATTCCGAAAGTTTATGCAAACGGGCAGCGGGTTCTTCTTAACGAAATGATTACCCCGCAGACAGCCGATGCACTGCACTCGTCGGGGCGAAAGTTTACCCCGGTCAGCATCGAGCTTTTATCCGGCTCAACCGTTATCACGGGCGCAAACATGGGCGGAAAATCCGTTGCGGTCAAAACGCTTGCGCTGAACGTGCTGCTTGCGCTGTGCGGCTTCCCCGTTTTTTGCGGGGAAGCAGAATTGCCGCATTTTGCCGGCATACACTTGCTCTGTGAGGATATGGAGGACAGCTTGGGCGGACTTTCGAGTTTCGGCGGGGAGATGATTCATTTTGACGGCATTCTTTCCGAAATAAAAACCGAAAGCACTGCACTCGTTCTGCTTGATGAGTTTGCGCGCGGCACGAACCCGCACGAAGGTGCGGCGCTTGTGCGGGCGGCAGTGAAGTATTTCAACAATCGACGCGGCTGTTTTGCGCTGATAACAACGCATTTCGATGATGTTGCGTGCTGTGCGCCCATGCATTATCAGGTCATCGGGCTCAAAAACGTTGAACCTGCCGTGCTCGATGCAGCATTGGCGGGAAACGATGCTTCGAGGGCTTCCGTGCTGCCGAAGCTTATGGACTACGGCTTGTATCGCGTTGCAAGCGATGTGAATCCGCCGCGTGATGCGCTGGCGATTTGCAGAGCAATGCGTGTTTCCGATGAGTTCATGCGCTGTGTAAATGCGGAGGAAACAAAACAGTGAACCCCGTGCCGCGAAGAGACGAAACGAATGCGGCATTAAACATAAAAATTAAAATGTCTGAAAGGCAGAATACAGGAGGATTTACAATATGAAATCAGGAAACAAAAAACACAATGTGCGCATTGCGGCTCTTATCGCGGCAGTGCTTGCGCTCTGTCTTGCGCTGACAGGCTGCATGATGGGCAGCGGCAAACAGCCGAGTATCAATGCAGAGGACGATTCAACCGTTGCATATGCCGACAGGCAGCTTACCTTTGCGCAAAATGTGCAGTCGATTCAGGTGAACGTCAACACAGCGGTCGGATTCTTCTGCTATGAAGACAATATGTATAAAATCTTGACCGATAAGACCGACAGCGGTTCCGATGCTTTGGATACAGACGCATCGTATGCGACAGACGCACCGGATGTGACAGCCGCACCGGATTTGACAGCCGCTCCGGACGCACCGAAAGCTGACACTGCCGAAGACAACACGGTTAAATATACCGTTGAGCTTTTTGAAAAGGATAAGGACGGAAACCTTTCGGAAACGCCGGCATCTTCGGATAAATTCACTTATGAAATCAACGAAAAAAACGGCTATCTGTTTGTGAAATCCTCCGTTCTCGGCGAGATTCGCATTAATGCATCCTGCGCCAACGGCAGCGAATTGAAAGAGACTGTAAAGCTCAATGTCAACCGTCAATCGGTGAGCCTTTTCGACATTGTGATGTTCGTTATCGGTCTGTATCTGCTCTATTCCGCAATTTCCGGCCGCGGCAGAATTTTTGATGCCGAGTTTGTAAAAGAGGGCATGGAAGCAAAACACAAAAAGGCAATGCGCATAAGCTGCCTTGCAGCGGCTGTCATCATGATTGCGGCGGGCGTTGTTTCCGCTTTGGACGGTTTCGGCAAGCTGCAAACTGTCAGCATGATTCTGTTCGGTTTGCTCTGCGCCGTGTTTGTTGCGGCGATCATTTGGACGGGCAAATACGTTGACAAGAACGCAAAGCGCGAAGCTCAGCAGCAGCCGGGAGGCGGCGTGCCCCGCGCACCCAAAGCGGCGTTCGAGTTTGACGATGATGAACCCACAATAGACGACGTTAAGAAATAATCAGCGGAACAGCTCCGCAATCGATTGAACTTTGACTGAAGGCTGAATCCGGCGGAGCTTTTTGCGGAAGTCCTGCGGATATAAACACAAAAAACAACTTGAATTAAGTGAGGTAAGCAATGGAAAACAACGAGAACATCGCTCTTTCGGAAGAAACGGCAGCTCCCTGCGGTGCAGACACGAAACGCAGCTTCGGAAACATCGTGAAGCATTATGCGGACAGGTACTTCATTAAGGCTCTCGGAGCAATGGCAAAGGGTCTTTTCGCCTCTCTGCTCATCGGCACGATAATTGCGCAATTTGCGCGTATTCCCGCACTTTCGGGCATTCTTGACCCGATTGTGAAGGTTGCACAGAACGGCTTTGTTGTCGGCGGTGCGATCGGCGCGGCGATTGCTGTCGGGCTTGGTGCGAAAGCTCTGACGCTCTGCGCTGCGGTCGTTGCCGGAGCGATAGGCTATACAAGCGGCGCAGGCGGTGCGGGCCCTGTCGGGGCTTATATTGCTGCCGTTATCGGAATCGAAATCGGAAGGCTTGTTGAAGGCAAAACAAAGGTTGATATTCTCCTTGTTCCCATTGCGGTGCTGCTGACGGGCGGCGTTGTGGGCGTGCTTCTCGGGGCACCGCTCGGTGCATTTATGAAGTGGCTCGGTTACATAATCGGCAAAGCAACCTATCTGAACCCGATTCCGATGGGCATCATAGTTTCAGTTGTTATGGGCATCATTCTGACGGCTCCGATTTCAAGTGCCGCAATTGCCTCCATGATATTTGTAACGGCAAATGCCGCACCGGATGTTAAAACCGGGCTTATGCTTGCAGCGGGTGCCGCAACGATCGGCTGCTCATGCCAGATGGTCGGTTTTGCGGTTTCAAGCTTCCGCGAAAACCGCTGGGGCGGCATTGTTTCTCAGGGACTCGGCACATCAATGCTTCAGGTGCCGAACATATTACGCCATCCTGCAATCCTTGTTCCGCCGACGCTTGCAAGCGCGATCCTCGGACCGTTCGGAACAACGGTGTTCCAAATGCTGAACGAGGGCATTTCGGGCGGCATGGGTACCTGCGGATTTGTGGGTCAGATAGGAACGTTTACGACAATGCTTCAAAACGGCAGCGAGTGGTGGTCGATACTGCTTCGCGTGCTGCTGCTGCATATTGCTGCTCCCGCTGCGCTTTCTCTGCTTTTCAGCGAAATAATGCGCAGGCTCGGGTGGATAAAACAGAACGATATGCTGCTTGACTGAGCTGTGCGGCAGCAAAACTTTTTTAAGTTTTTCTTGAAAGGAAATGAAGAACATGGAAAAATTCTATTTATATAACACTCTCACAAAGCGCGTGGACGAGTTTGTGCCGCGCGAGGCGGGCAAGGTCAGCATGTATACCTGCGGCCCGACCGTTTATCGTTTTGCGCATATCGGCAACCTCCGCTCCTATATCATGGAGGATGTGCTCGAAAAATTCCTGCGCTATATCGGCTATGATGTGAAGCGTGTGATGAACATAACGGACGTGGGGCATCTGTCAAGCGACGGTGACACCGGCGAAGACAAGATGGTCTCCGGTGCGAAGCGCGAGGGCAAAACCGTTATGGAGCTTGCAAAATTCTATGAGAATGCGTTCTTTGACGATTGCCGCAAACTGAACATCAAAACTCCCGATGTTGTTGAACCTGCAACGAACTGCATTGCCGAATACATAAAACTTATCGAAAAGCTGTTTGAGAACGGCTATGCATACGAAGCGGGCGGAAATATCTATTTTGACACATCCAAACTCAAGGATTATTATCAGCTCACGGGGCATTCGTCGGATGACTTGCTTGTGGGTGTGCGCAGCGATGTTGAAGAGGACGGAAACAAGCGCAACAAGTCAGACTTTGTGCTTTGGTTCACAAAATCCAAATTCGATTCTCAGGAATTGAAATGGGACAGCCCGTGGGGCGTCGGCTACCCCGGCTGGCATATCGAGTGCTCTGCAATCAGCATGAAGCATCTCGGTGAGTATCTCGACCTGCATTGCGGCGGTGTGGACAATATTTTCCCGCATCACACAAACGAAATTGCGCAGAGTGAAGCGGCCGTCGGGCATCCGTGGTGCAGCCACTGGTTCCATGTTCAGCACCTGAATGACCGTGAGGGCAAAATGAGCAAGTCGAAGGGCAATATCCTGACGGTTTCCGTTTTGCAGGAAAAGGGTTACGACCCTCTTGTATACAGAATGTTCTGCCTGCAAAGCCACTACAGAAAGCCGCTTGAATTCAGCTACGATACGCTGGATAATTCAAAAGCTGCTTACGAAAGGCTGCTCAACCGCATTGCGGGCATACCTCAAGAGGGCGAAACGAATGCGGCACAGTTTGAAGATTACCGCCGCCGCTTTATCGAAAAAGTGGGCAACGATTTGAACACTTCACTCGGTCTGACGGTGCTTTACGATCTTCTGAAGGATTCGGATGTGAACGGCGCGACAAAACGTGCAATTATTGCGGATTTTGACAGGGTGCTTTCACTTAATCTGCTTTCGGGCGGCACGAACACTGCGGAAGAGCATTCGGATGAGTTTGTTCGGTATGTTGAAGGACTCATTCGCGAACGCGCAGAGGCAAAAAAGAACAAAAACTATGCCCGTGCGGACGAAATTCGTGCGGAGCTTGCAGAAAAAGGCGTTACGCTTAAGGATTCGAAGGAAGGCACAAGCTGGACAAAGGCATAAATCCGGGAAGAACCGCAAAGCGGAGGGGCAATAATCTTTGCTCCCCCGCCGAAATTTATTCGGAGTGTTTGTTCCTAAATATTGAACATAACAAAAAACTAACGAAACATAACGAAATATAACGAAGAAAGGTGTGATATTATGAGAAAATGCGCTGTCGGCGGTCAGGCCGTTATGGAAGGCGTTATGATGAAATCCGACAAGGGTATTGCAATGGCAGTGCGCCGCGCGGACGGAAAAATTGTTGCAAGTTACAAAAATCAGGTTTCAAAAGCGCAGAAGGGCACTTTTTGGGGCCTGCCTGTAATTCGCGGAGTTGTTGCGCTTGTTGAATCGCTCACAACAGGCATGTCCACAACGATGGATTCCGCAAAAATGTACGGCGAAGATGCGTTTGCGGATGAGGAACCGACAAAATTCGAAAAATGGCTTGCAAAAACTTTCGGAAAATCCGTTGAAAAAATCGCAATAACAGTTGCGCTTGTGCTTGGCGTTGCGCTTGCTGTCGGGCTTTTTGTGCTTCTTCCGCAGTTGATTTCGTCGATGATTTTCGGGCAGACAAAGAGCCTTTGGCGTTCGCTCGTCGAGGGTGTTTTGCGCGTGGGAATTTATATCGGTTATCTTTTCGGCTGTTCCTGCATAAAAGACATGAAGCGGCTTTTTATGTATCACGGTGCGGAGCATAAAACAATTGCCTGCTATGAAGCGGAGGATGAACTTGTTCCCGCCCGCGCAAAAAAATACAGCCGGCTGCATCCGCGCTGCGGAACGAATTATCTTTTCCTTGTGATGGCGATATCGATTCTGTTTCTTACCGTTATCGATGCCGTGTTCATCTACGGATTCAAATTTGAAATTCAGAACAGCATTCTTGAATTCCTTTTCCGCTTCGGCGTCCGCATAATCTGCATTCCGCTCATTGCGGGCATAAGCTACGAGGTGCTGCGTGCAGCGGCAAAGAGTGACGGCTGGTTTGCAAAAGTTGTTCGCGCTCCCGGCATGGGCTTGCAGCTTATCACAACGAAAGAACCCACCGAGGATATGCTTGAGGTTGCAATTGCGGCATTTTATATTGCAATGGGTGAAAGAAGCTGCGATTACTATAATAAACTTGCGGATGAACCCGAAAACCCGCAACCCGGCGACACAGCCGCACGAAAACGCAGAGGCGGCAGAAGCCGAAAACACGGAATGTGCCGGAAAAGCGGAACCTGAAGCAAAAGCAGAAACGGCGGCCGAGGCGCAATGACAATTCGCGATGCCGTTGCACTTGCCCGAAAGGAGCTCGTTGAAACGAGCCTTGAAGATGCGGAGTTTGAAGCGCGCCAGCTTGCGGCATTTTGTCTCGGAAAACGCAGATTGTACACGTTTGAGTTTGCGGATGAAATGCCGGGCGATGCGCTGAAAAAGCTTCAAAGCTGCATAATGCGCAGAAAAAATCATGAGCCGCTGCAATACATAATCGGCGAATGGGAGTTCATGGGACTGCCGTTCACGGTGAACGAAAACGTGCTGATTCCGCGTGCGGACACGGAAACGCTTGCCGAAGCAGCGGAAAAAATCATTGCGGAACGAAAGAACACAACTGCACCCGTAAGATTTCTTTTGGATGTCTGCACGGGCAGCGGCTGCATAGGAATTTCAATTGCCAAGCGGACGGGCGTTCCCGCGCTGCTTTGCGACATAAGCCCCGAGGCTGTTTCCGTTGCGGAAAAAAACATTCAATTAAACGGCGTCGGGGAGCTTTGCATGTGCAGACAGGGCGACCTTTTCGAGGCCGCGCTGCCCTTTGCAAAAGAGCGGGCGAGCGGGTTCGATATTATAACAATTAATCCGCCTTATATATGCACCGATGTTATTCACTCACTTCAGCCGGAGGTTTTGCGCGAACCGATGATTGCACTTGACGGCGGCGCGGACGGATTGGAGTTTTACAGGCGCATTCGGAAGGGTTATTCATGTCTTTTGAACCCCGGCGGCGTGCTGCTGCTTGAAACAGGCTTCGATCAGGGTGCGGCGGTTTCAGAGCTTTTTGCGAATGACGGAGCTGTTTCCGTGCTTTCGGACATTTGCGGAAACGATCGCGTGGTGGTTGTTGAAAAAAGATTGAATCGGGGTTGAACAATTGCCCAAACATATGAAAGATAACAGGATATGCTGAACAGACTTAAACAGATGAAGCTGCATTATGAGCAGCTTGCGGAAAAAATCGCCTCCCCGGAGGTCATGGCGGATATGAACGCATGGCGTGAGCTGGTCAAAGAGCATTCAACGCTTGAACCGATAATTACCGCTTACGATGAATACCTTGAAACGGAACGCGGCATTGCGGATTGCAGGGCGATGCTCGATTCGGAAGAAACCGAGCAGGAGATGCGAACCCTTGCGGAAGAGGAGCTTGCGGAGCTTTCCCATAAAGCGGCGCAGCAGCAGGAGAATCTTAAAATTCTTTTGCTTCCGAAGGATAAAAACGATGAACGAAACGTTATTATGGAAATACGCGCGGGCACGGGCGGGGATGAGGCGGCACTGTTCGGCGCCGTGCTGATGCGGATGTATCAACGCTATGCCGAACGGCATAATTTCAAATACGAGCTCATCGATATTGCCGAAACGGAAATGGGCGGGATTAAGGAAGCCACGTTCAGCCTCAACGGCCGCGGTGCATATTCCCGAATGAAATACGAGAGCGGAGTGCACAGGGTTCAGCGAGTGCCCGAAACGGAGACTCAGGGGCGGATCCACACAAGCGCGGCAACGGTTGCGGTGCTTCCCGAGGCGGAGGATATTGACGTTGAAATCAATCCCGGGGATTTGCGCATAGACACGTACCGTTCAAGCGGCGCGGGCGGGCAGCATGTTAACAAAACGGAGAGTGCGATAAGAATAACGCATCTTCCGACGGGGCTTGTTGTTCAAAGCCAGGATGAGCGCAGCCAGGGCCGCAATAAAGAACAGGCAATGAAGGTGCTTAAAAGCCGCCTTTATGAAATGTATCGCGCGGAAGCTGCGGCAAAAGAAGCATCGGCGCGCAAAAGCCAAGTCGGTTCCGGCGACAGAAGCGAAAGAATCCGAACCTACAACTTCCCGCAGGGACGCGTTACGGACCACAGAATCGGCATGACAATTTATAAATTGCCGCAGTTTATCGACGGCGATATGGATGAAATTATCGAAGGACTGATTCTTGCCGAACGCACAAAGCAGCTTGCGGGCGAGGATGCGGAGTGAGTCGGGTCGGAAAGACAATAAACCGCTGAAAACTGATACGGATATAATTTAAACATCGACCGTTCCGATTTTTGGAACGGTCGATGTTCTTGTTTAACACAATTTGAACACAATAACGAATGCATTCCGAAACACGGGGTGCATTCGGCACCGACTTATGCCATGGGCTTCAGTTCGGGGGAAATGATAAGGGTTGCTTCGGTTGCTTCCTGAATCTGCTCAACGGTGAATTCGGGGTTGTATTCGGTAAGCAGCAAACCTTCGGGAGTTACGAGCATAACGCCCATCTCGGTGATGATCTTTGTGATGCACTTAACTGCGGTGTAGGGCAGTTTGCATTTTTTAAGGATTTTGGGCTTGCCCTTTGCGGTGTGTTCCATTGCAACGATAACGTTCCTTGCACCGACGAGCAAATCCATTGCGCCGCCCATGCCGGGCATTTTTTTGCCGGGGATGATCCAGTTTGCAAGGGAACCCTCTTCGTCAACTTCGAGGCCGCCGAGGATTGTTGCATCAACATGACCGCCGCGAATGAGTGCGAAAGAGGAGGCACTGTCGATGAAGCATGCGCCGGGTGCTGCTGCGGAGGGGCTGCCGCCTGCATCAACAACGTGGAACGGATCGCGGTTTTCGTCCGTTACGGGGCCGGTGCCGATGGTGCCGTTCTCGCTCTGAAGGATAACGTGAACGTTTTCGGGAAGATATGCGGGAACGAGGGTGGGAAGACCGATGCCGAGGTTGACAACATCGCCGTCTTTAAGTTCTTTTGCAACACGCGCTGCGATGAACGCCTTTATCTGAGCCTTATCCATTAAAGTTTGCCTCCTTCAACAACATAGTCAACAAATACGCCGTAAGTGCGGACGTTTTCGGGTTCGATTTCGCCGATTTCAACGATCTCTTCGGCTTCGGCAATAACCGTGTCTGCCGCGGTTGCCATAACAAGGTTAAAGTTGCTGGTGTTGCCCTTGTACCAAACGTTGCCCGCCTTGTCGATTTTTGCACCGCAAATAACGGCAAAATCGGCATGGATGGGTTTCATAAGCAAATAATCACGGCCGTCAATCGTCTGTTTGCCGAGGCAATAGGGGCTGTCTTCAACGATGGTGCCGACGCCTGCGGGGGTGAGAACACCGCCGAGACCGCCGCCGCCCGCACGAATCATTTCGGCAAGGGAACCCTGCGGAATGAGCTGCACTTCGAGAGTGCCGTCAACCATGGACTGGGTCGCAACCTCGGGATTGAGGCCGACATGGGTTGCGATGAGCTTTTTAATCTGCTTGTTGTGAACGAGCTTTGCAACGCCGTAGTAATCCTCACCCATGGGGCCGCCGGGCATTGATGCATCGTTGCTGATCATGGTCAGATCCTTAACGCCGCTCTTTGAGAGAGCATCGATGAATTTGTGGGCGTTGCCGCAGCCCATAAAGCCGCCGAACATAACGGTTGCGCCGTCGGGGATAAGCTTTACGGCTTCTTCCACAGTAATGAATTTAGGCATACTTTCTCTCCTTTTGATACTGACCCGAAAAGGGTCGGATTTTTGAAATCATTTAAACAGAAACGGCGGAGCAAACGGGGTTTGTGCCGCAGCTCCTCCGTTCAACTGTAAGTATATACCTGTCGGAGGAAAAAATCAAGCAAAGTTTCCGCAAAACTTCGATTATGCGGGGGACAGCGGGCAGATATGCGGGGACAGCGGGCAGGTATATCCGAATGCAGTGAATCCCGCTTAAGCTTTTCCCTGCGCCGCATATGCCGCGCGGGGGACTTTATGCATCAGTCTTCATTTTCGCCGTTCGGCAGCGGCGGAATGCTGAGCTTTGTTTTTGCTTCTCCGCGCTTCAGCTCCGCCATGATGCCGCGAAGCTTTTCGTTCACGCTTTCAACCTCTGCTTCAAGCTCCCGCGCCGTCATGCGCAAAGTGCCGGTGCGCGTGCTTGCAAGCTGAATCATTCCGTCGCCCGTTGCAACGCGAACGGAGTAGTTTTTTCCGATTTCGAATATCAGCCGCTCGATGAACATATCGGCCGTTTCGTTTTCCTTTGTGTATGCAACGCGCAGAGAATGATAATTGAAACGCTCTCCGGCATTGCCCTTCAGTTTATAACCGTCAAAAACGAGTATGACCTCGTTCTTTTTGTATGCGCAATAGTTGCTGAGGATGTCCATCAGTTTTTTTCGCGCGGCGGCGATATCGCTTTTTGCAAGCTTATTCAGCCCTTCCCATGCGAATATGATGTTATATCCGTCAACGATGAGGTAATCCTTCTTTTTGGGTTCGGCAGGCTCGGAGCTTTTAAATTTTGAATCCGAATCTCCGTTTTGCGCGGGGCGTTTGTACTCCGGCCGCTTGATCGGGCCGAATTCACGGAGCATGATGGCTTCAAGCTCCTTTTCGTCAACGTTCAAATTGCGGGAAAGCACTTTCGGGTTTACGGCACGGTGATTATCCGATTCGTGCGGCACGGAGTCGCTCGGGCGCGGAGTGCCTGTAAGGTTCAGCCCGGTATCAATATGCATATAGTTCCGAACGTCATTCCATTTAACAATGACTCCTGCGCCGTGGGAGCAGAAAACGGAATCGGGAGTGTTTTCAAGGTCACGCTCCGGGTCATAGGCGAATTGCGCGATTACGCTTTCGGCATTTCGGCATTGCCCGTAGTGCGAAAATTCACAGCCGAGCCGCCCTCTGCCGCGTGTGTATGCCGCAAGCTCACGCGTGTAGCCGCGCATGGCGGAGACGGGCGCAGTGCCGCAGAATGCGCAGCTTTCGCCGTCGGCGCCTTCTTCGGGCGCGGAAAAACTGCCGCCCATGCCGCGAATGTCGTTTATTGCTCTGCCGAGGTTTTCACGCGGGAGTTCAAGTCGGAACGAGTAGAAGGGCTCCAACAGGATGCTTTGCGCGCACATCAATCCCTGCCGTACGGCGCGATAGGTTGCCTGTCGGAAATCGCCGCCTTCGGTATGGTGCAGGCTCGCCCGCCCCGCAACGAGGGTCAGCTTCATATCCGTTATCGGTGAACCCGTCAGCACACCGAGATGAATTTTTTCGCGGAGATGCGCCAGCACAAGTCTTTGAATATCCGAATCGAGTGAATTAGGCGCACATGCGGAGGCGAAAACAAGCCCGCTCCCCGCGGGCAGCGGCTCCAACAGCAGATGAACTTCCGCGTAATGCCGCAGCGGTTCAAAATGCCCGACACCTTCAACAGGGGCAAGAATCGTTTCGCGGTATAAAATTCGCCCGTCATCAACCGAAATTTCAACGCCGAACCGCTCCGAAATAAGCTTTTTCAGAATTTCAATCTGCATTTCGCCCATCAGCCTTGCCTGAAGTTCGTGCACATTATCGGTTTTGTCGAGTTTCAGCGTCGGGTCCTCGTCCTCCAGCCGTTTGAGTTTCGGAAGGAATGTGCGTGCATCGCAGTCGGAGGGAAGAAGGATTCGATAGCTCAGAACAGGTTCAAGCAGCGGCGGAAGTGCGGAATCCTCATCGCCCAAGCCCTGCCCGGGGTACGTTGCGGAAAGTCCGGAAACGGCCGCAAGATCGCCGCATTCGGCGCGTTCGGTTTGAGTGAATTTTGCACCGGAACAGAACACTATGCGGGCAATTTTTTCGGTCAGTCGTTCGCCGTTTCGTGCAGTATAGGCAACGGCAGTGCGCGGGGACAGACTTCCGCCCGTGAGACGGATGTGTGTCAGGCGCGTTCCCTGCGGGTCGTATGTGATTTTATAAACCCTTGCCGCAAAATCTTTTTTAAACCCGCGCTCGCGTGAATAATGCGAAAGGCAGGCGATAAAGTCGGAAACACCGTCCGTTTTCAGCGCCGAACCGAAAAAACAGGGAAAAATCCTCCGTTCCGAAATTGCGGCGGCAATGTCCGCATCGACAATTCGTTTCGCGGAATGCTTTTCAAAAAGCTCATCATCGGCAAGAGCAAGATTTTCAAAGAAAGCTTCGCTTTTGCAGAATTCGGAGTCTGTACCTTCGCAGGGTTCAAATGCAATGCATCTTTCCGAAAGCCGCCGCTGAATCTCGTCAATAAGCTCGCTGCGGCTTCGTTGCATTATGTCTGTTTTATTGATGAAAATGAATGTCGGGATGCTGTATCTGCGCAAAAGCCGCCAAAGGGTTTCGGTATGGGACTGAACTCCGTCGGTGCCGCTTACAACAAGCACAGCGTAATCAAGTACGCTCAGCGCGCGTTCCGCTTCGGCAGAAAAATCAACATGCCCGGGCGTGTCAACCACAGTGAACTCTGTATTATTATAATTGAATTTTGCCTGCTTTGAAAATATCGTTATTCCGCGCGCCTTTTCAAGCGTGTGCGTGTCGAGGTATGCATCGCCCCTGTCCACCCTGCCGCGCTTTCTTATCGCGCCGCTGAGGTAGAGCAGTGCTTCGCATAATGTTGTTTTGCCTGCGTCAACATGCGCAAGAATTCCGATTGCAAGCTTTTTCATAAATATCCTGCCTGTTTCACCGCAAATGCGGACGAACTTCATTTTAAGGTAATTATAACAGGAACGGAAGGGAAAACAAAGATATATTTAAAACCCGAAAACGGAAAATAAAATGCGGACAGGTGCGGAAGCTTAATGCTTTTAATAATACCGAATCCTGCATTTTTCTGCATTGACACGGCCTCCGGTGAATGTTATAATAGGCTGTCAATTGATTTTTTGCGATGAATGGGCAAAAACCGCGCTCAACGGAGCACAGAGAGTCTGCATTAGGTGCGAGCAGATGTCCGCGTTCGGTTATCCCGCCCATGAGCACGGAAAAGTAAAGTGCATTGAGCCGTTTGCGGCTTGCAGTGTTCCGCAATTTTCTGCGCAGAAGTGCGTTACAACTTTCGAGGCGGAGTGGCTGCCATTTCGCGAAATAAGGTGGTACAGTGCTTAACGCGCCCTTGTGAATTTTTTCGCACGGGTGCTTTTTTTAAGCAAAAGTCAGATGCTTTTATTATTCTTAACGGAAATATTAATAACAACGGAGGAAATATTTCAATGGCAAAACAAAAAGAAGAATTCGTTACGCATATCGCGTCCCGAACCGAAGATTTTCCGCAGTGGTACACGGATATCATTCTGAAGTCCGACATGGTTGACTATTCCGAGGTTAAGGGCTGCATGGTCATAAAACCCTACGGTTACGCCGTGTGGGAACTTATGCAGCATGAACTTGATACGCGCTTTAAGGCGACAGGGCATAAAAACGCGTATTTCCCGCTGTTCATCCCCGAACACCTGCTCCAAAAAGAGAAGGACCATGTTGAAGGCTTTGCGCCCGAGGTTGCATGGGTCACTCAGGGCGGTGAAGAAAAGCTTGCGGAGCGTCTCTGCGTTCGCCCCACGAGCGAGACTATCATATGCTCAATGTATTCAAAATGGATCCAGTCCTACCGTGATTTACCTCTGCTCTATAACCAGTGGGCAAACGTTGTGCGATGGGAAAAGAACACCCGCCCCTTCCTGCGCACGAGCGAATTCCTCTGGCAGGAGGGCCACACCGCGCACGCAACCGCCGAGGAAGCACAGGAAGAAACCGAGCGTATGCTTGAAGTTTACCGTGACTTTATGGAGAACGTGCTTGCAATTCCCGTTATCTGCGGCAGAAAGAGCGAAAAAGAGAAATTTGCGGGAGCGGAAGCAACCTATACCCTTGAGGCGATGATGCAGGACGGAAAAGCTTTGCAGATGGGAACGAGTCATAATCTCGGCGACCATTTTGCAAAGGCATATGACATCACTTATCTCAGCCGCGAGGGCAGGCATGAATACTGCTTCACAACGAGCTGGGGCGTCAGCACCCGCATGATCGGCGGCCTTATCATGACTCACGGCGACGACCGCGGGCTTATGTTCCCGCCGCGCATTGCGCCCGTGCAGCTCATCATACTGCCCATTGCACAGCATAAGCCCGGCGTTCTCGACAAGGCATATGAGCTGAAGAAAATGCTTTCCGATGCAGGTATTCGCGTTGAACTCGACGACAGCGACCAGAGCGCGGGTTGGAAGTTCAACCAGTGGGAGATGAAGGGCGTACCCGTTCGTCTTGAAATCGGTCCGAAGGACATCGAAAACAATCAGGTTGTTCTTGTTCGCCGTGATACGCACGAAAAACTCTTCGTTTCCATCGACGGCCTTGCAGACACGCTCAAACAGCTGTTTGATACCGTGCAGAACGATATGTATAACCGCGCAAAAGAAAATCGTGTTATGCATACTGTCGTTGCAAAGAATATGGACGAGCTTAATGCGGGTGTTCAAAATGGATTTGTAAAGGCAATGTGGTGCGGTGACCGTGCATGTGAGGATAAAATTAAGGAAATGACGGGCGCAACCACCCGCTGCATGCCCTTTGATGCCGACGATATCGGCAGCGATACCTGTGTTTGCTGCGGCAAGAAAGCAAAGGCAATGACATATTTTGCAAAGAGCTATTAATAAGAGCTGTTAACCTGAAAATAAAGTGAAGTCGAGACGTTTTTTTCAAAAACCGAAATCGACCGAGCCTATAAATCAAGCCCCCGACAATTTGTCGGGGGCTTGCGCGGTACATCGGCTTCGCCGATGCACCGCAGACGACGGGGTGAACCCGATGGAGACTGTGCGGTTAAGGCTTTACCGCTTTCCGCCTTTTTTCTCGGCTTCACGGCGTACTGCGCCGACGGTGCAGTCGCTGCGCGTTTGTCTTGCCATGGAGAGCCTCCTTCCCGCAAGATTGAAACGTGCTGAATCAGAACTGAATGCTAATCGTCGGTTCGCTGACTTGAATGTAGTCCTCATCTCGAATTTCAAGCTTAAATTCCAGCTCTGTAATATCGGAGAAATCATCAATATCGAGTTCATCGGTGATTTCGATATCAAGCATTGCGAATTCGCCGTCCAGGAGGGTTCGTGAATAACAAGTGAAGTCAGTCATAAACCCGTTTATCGAGAGTGAATCATAATCAACATTAACATATCGTTCTTTCCCGGCTGAATTCTCAACAATAAACAAGGCATGGATATCATCTCTGTATCCGGACGGATCTTCAATGAAACCCTTGAACACAAGACACATTCCGTCATTGTTATATGCTTCGATCCCTGTTTTATCAAACGGAGCGGAAGAATCGGAGACATTTACGTTGACGCGTTCGCCTTCATCTATGACATCAAAATCCATGTTTTTGAGGACAACATCAAACGAAAAAGAGACGTTTTCGGTTATGCCTAATGCTTCGCGGTACTGATCTTCAATGAGATCCATTGAAAAAACACGATGTGTTGATGGACCGAGCATTCTCCATGTCCAGCATCCGCTGTTAAGAACAAGTCCGTTCTCGGCCATCCGATCGATACTTACGACAACCGGTTCACTTGAATCATTTGCGAATTCGAGGAAAAGCTGCTGCCCGTCATCTGTGGTGACTATTGTCTGTGAAACGAGGCTGATTCCGGAGGAGTTATAAAGTTCCTTGGTATCGAAAAAGTCAACGCTGTATTCGAATTCGCCTTTTGCAGCATCGCTTATTACAGCGTCTTGGAAGCCTTTGGGATTGAACGTGTATGAGTCGAAAGCAGAAGTTTTGAGAATGATGGAATCAGTGCTTAACTCAAAATCGTCATCATCTGCAACGGTGAATTGAAGACCTAATTCGGCAAGTTCGTAAATTCCGTGCAGTCTCATTTCATTGTAGCTGAAATACATTTCTTCGTTAGTTTTCTTGCCGGAAGCAACGTCACAGTACAGACTCCCGACGGACAGCGTGTATCCGTTCACTGAGTTGCACGAACCGGACGAGAACTCGAGATCCTCATCACGATTGTTTTCAAGCTGCACGTTGAGAGTCACTCCGCTGTATTCATAGGTGAGATCCTTTGCCGTGATAACAATGTCCTTGTCATCATAAAGTATGGTTTCTTCGATTGTGGCAGTTTGCTTGAATTCATCGAATTTATCGCGTTCCGGCTCTTCCGGCTCTTCCGGCTCCTCTGTTTCCTCCGGTTCCTCGGTCACCCGCTCCTGTTTTTTTCCGTCATCGGGTTCGGCGTCGTTGTCTGTGGGTTTGTTTCCGCCGCAGGCGGTAAGGCTGAGCATCATTACAAATGCCAGCAGCATTGCGAGAATTTTCTTTAACATGATTAATTTCCTCCGTTTAATTGATATGTTTTAATGATGTTTGAGGCTGCGTTCCCCGGCATTCGTGATTTGCGGCACGAATCGGTTCGGAACGCAGCTGCATGGTCGTTTGTGTGTGATAACGCTGACAGGGTTCAGTTCAATGTCAGCAGTTTTGTCTGTACACGGGCGTTAACCTGAATGAGATATGCCGCATCGGCATCGGAAAGCTCTTCACTTTCATACTCAACCATTGCCGCGGCAAATTCGGAGTATTGGGTCATCATCTTTGTGTAGTCGGCAAGCATGGATACGGGTTTGCCCTCTTCTTCGTAATTCTTAATGAATTTTACGTACTCATCGATGAAAGCTTCATACTCGTCCATTGCAGCTTTAAAATCCGGGTCAACACCGTCGGAAGCAGCCGGTTTTTCCGTAGGCTTGCTGCTGTCCTTATCATCCTTGCCGGATTGCTCCGTTTTATCGGAAGTACGCGGCTTTTCGGTTCGGACAGTCTCGGTTTGTGCGCTGTTCGATGATCCCGAAGGCTCAGAGTCCTTTTGGGACTTCGACACGCATAAAACGATAACGCAGACAACAACGGCGGCAGCAATGACAAGCACTGCAAGGAACTTGAAGAATCCTTTGAAAAATCCACTCATTATTATTCTCCCTTCTCAGATTCATCGGCGGCACCGGCGAAATCTGCTGCGGCACTGCCGTCGATTATGTGAAGTTTTTTCATTTTTGCCCTCTCGGCAAGCGTCAGTATTGAGCCGAACATTTCGGCTGCAATTCCGATGAACGCAAACCAACATGCGCAGCCGAGCTTATAGTTGCTGCTTTCGGAAAATGTACCGCGAAGGTCAAAATCCTTCAGAATCAGCAGAAACGCGCCGAGCGCAAGCATTGTGAACACGATTGCGGGTATCGGCTTTTTAAGCACGGCGAACAGAAGCGTCAGTAAAGCGAATACAGCGGCAGCGATAATGGTACCCATTGAAAAGCTGCTGTCTAAATTGCCCGCTTTGCCGAATGCGCGTGCAAGTTCAATCAGCGAAAGATTGATTGCATCTCTGCGGGTCATGTTGAGTTCCTCATCGTAAACCCTGTCCGGCGCTGCGGACAGCCATTCACGATATTCCTTCCTTGCCGTTCCGAACGGCAAAAGGAACGATGCAGCGAGTATGAGCGCACCCAAAAGCATAGCAATAAAAGGCAAACTGCCCTTTAAACGACAATTGCCGCAGGCACTCTCAACGGTTCTCTTGGTCAAAATGTGTTCCCCCTTTCGGATTTAAGGTGCGAGTAATCAAAACCCTGCTTCAAAAGGTGTACTTTTTGAGAGAGAATATTTCGATAATATTCGGTTGTCAATTTATCAGGTCGGGAGAAGTGAAACTGAAAAAATTCACTGAAACGGTGTCGAAATGCTTGACTTAACTTGTTTATGGTTGTATAATCGTTATATCGGAACCGCTGTCGGAAAGTACACTTTTTGATAAAGGTTCCTTTTTCGTTGTGAATTCATTACGAATCGTCGCGGGGTTCTTCGGACTCGCTCCGAAAGTCGCGCAGACGCCGATAGAACGTTGCCTGACTCATGCCGCACATTCGAAGAACAGCTTCAAATGACAGATCCTTGCTTTCCCAACGCAGCACGAGTTCTCCGAAATCATCCGGGAGGGGTTTTTCCGGCCTTCCGAACCGAACTCCGCGCTGCTTTGCGGCGGCGATACCCTGCGCCTGCCTCTTTTTGATGTTTTCACGTTCGCTTTGTGCAACGAATGAAAGAATTTGAAGCACGAGATCCGCAATGAACGTTCCCATAAGATCCTTGCCCTGCCGCGTGTCGAGCAGAGGCATGTCGATTACGCAGATGTCAACACATTTTTCCTTTGTCAAAATGCGCCATTGCCGCCCGATTTCCTCGTAATCCCTGCCGAGTCGGTCGATGCTCAGCACATACAGCAGGTCACCGGGGCGAAGCTTTTTCACAAGCCGCCTGTATTGCGGTCGATTGAAATCCTTGCCGGACTGTTTATCCGTGAAAATGCATTCGGGCGGAATGCCGAGTTCCTGAAAGGCGGTCAGCTGACGCGCCTCGTTCTGATCCGCGCCTGAGACGCGGGCGTAGCCGTAAGTTTTCGGCTTTTGTGTTTCCATTGATTTTTTCCTCCGTAATTCTATTGCGTAAGCAGCCGCAAAATGCACGGCATGCAGTGCTGCGGAAGCCGCTCCGCGGCAGCACATGTTTTTTTCGCCGAAAGCTGCTTCATAACAGCGCATGTTTTTTTCGTCACCCATCATTCTAAAGCATAATGCGGCAGCTTTTAAAGCGGATCGGAGGAAACTTCCCGCATGTCAGAGGATTGTTATTGAAATGTGTTTCGGTGTATGGTAGTATAATGACGGCGCAGATAAAGCAGACGCTGCAATGCGTAAGGGCCGAAATGCAGATAAACCCAATTCCATAAAAGGAGGTTTGCCATGCCGTTGCAAATTGTTGAAAATGATATAACCGAAATGAGAGTTGACGCAATAGTGAATGCCGCAAACAACTCGCTGCTCGGCGGGGGCGGGGTGGACGGCTGCATTCATCGTGCGGCGGGAAAGGGCCTTCTTGCGGAATGCAGAACGCTCGGCGGCTGCGAAACGGGCAAAGTTAAGGTCACGGCGGGATATGATCTTCCCTGCAAATATGTGATTCATGCCGTGGGTCCGCGCTGGTTCGGCGGAAAAGAGGGCGAACCGGCATTGCTGCGCTCATGTTACTTGAATGCTCTTGAAGCAGCAAGGGAACGCGGATGTGAATCGATAGCTTTTCCGCTCATTTCTTCCGGAATTTTCGGCTGCCCGAAACAAATCGCGCTGCGAATTGCCGTTGATGCAATTCGGGATTTCCTTGCCGAAAATGAGATGCTCGTATGTCTTGTGATTTACAACCGCTCGGAATTTCCGCTTGAAGACGGCCTGCGAAGAGATATTTCGAAATACATAAATGACAGCTTCCTGACCGATACAACCGACACAGAGGAACTTTCGGCATGTGCGCCGACGGGTGCCGCCCCGGGTCGGTTTGCATATGAGGATGAAGCGCGGTTTGTGCGCGGCGGAAAAACAAGGCGAAGACTGCCCCGACTTAAGTCCAAAGCCTCTTTGCACGGCGCGGAGCGTTTTGCGTCGGTTGATGCAGAGTCGGCGCCCGATGAAGCGGCGGAAGAAACGTCGGCAATGTTTCCTCCGATGTTTGATTATGCGCCCGCAATTTCCCTTGAAGAGGCATTGAAGCAAATCGATGAAAGTTTTTCGGAAATGCTCCTTCGGAAAATCGATGAGTCGGGAATGACCGATGCCGAATGTTACAAGAAGGCGAATGTGGACAGGAAGCTATTTTCAAAAATTCGTTCGGACAGGCTTTATAAACCCTCAAAAACAACAGCAGTTGCGTTTGCGCTTGCGCTTGAACTTCCGATTGCGGAGGTGCGCGAAATGCTCATGAAAGCGGGATTCGCCCTGTCACGCTCGAATAAGTTCGATATCATTGTTGAGTATTTTATAAATCACGGCAATTATAATATCTATGAAATTAACGAAGCTTTGTTTGCATTTGACCAAAAGCTCATCGGCGCATGAGCGGGATATCGGTTCGATCGGCAGGACAATATCGATTTGTTAAAATATATCAATAAAGCCCTTGACAATGCCGTATCAAATGAGTATAATAAGCAGGTACGTTGAAGAACGCACTGAACTTGATACGGATGCGCCCATAGCTCAGCGGATAGAGTGCCCGGCTACGAACCGGTAGGTCGCAGGTTCAAATCCTGCTGGGCGCGCCAAAAAAACAGCACCTTGTTTGGGGTGCTGTTTTTTGCATATCAAAAGCTTTAACTCCGTTCAAATTCCGACTAATGTCCGATGCAGCCCCTGCATAACAAGTTTGCGTTTTTAATGCGCCTCAAACGGCTGCCGACTCATTGTTCCGCACACGATATGAACCGGGCAGTCCCAAAATGCTCTTTCTGCGCGTTTCGCCGAATCCATGTCCGAAAATATTCCGAACACGACAGAACCGCTGCCCGTCATTGAGGCGCCGAGTGCGCCTGCATTCCGCATTGCTGCAATATAACGATCAATCTCCGGCGCAAAGCCGACTGCGGCGGGCAGCAAATCGTTTTGAAGCGCTGCGGCAATATCTGCGGGCGAACCTTGTTCAAGTGCGTTCAGCATGGCGGAACTCGGATTGCATGTGCGTGCGGGCTTTTTGCCGAGGTCGAGAGAGCGGAACAGTGCTCCGGTTGAAATGCCGCGATTACCGCGAACAAGCAGAAGGGGGAGTGCGGCAGAGGGAGCGGGGGTCAGC
>ERZ779852.1373-NODE-1373-length-23149-cov-6.794579_pt1 | contig 23149 bp, 23 predicted proteins | sample MGYA00511559_ERZ779852 | MGnify/ENA primary metagenome ERZ779852 (study PRJEB29588, sample SAMEA2157977) | human gut metagenome | biome: human gut; feature: human-associated habitat; material: faeces | place: Denmark | collected 2008/2010 ...
TGGCAGCAGGAATTTGCCGTATTTAAATGCGAAGCCACGGCAAATTCCGTTACTGTTCATGCATACTCATTATCCTTTTTTAAGAAAAAAACATATGGATCGCATCCATCACGGCATCCGGCTGTTCTAACTGCGGCAGGTGTTTGGTCTTCGGGATGATAGAGGACTCGATTGCGGAATTATAAATCTTGTAATCCTGAATCGTCGCCTCGATCATCGGTTCCTCGGAACCGCCGATGATGAAGATGCTGTTGTCGATCTTCCTGAGAGCATTGGAAATATTGCACTTGGTATAGCGGCATTCAATACTGGAGAAGATCGCTTTCGGACATTCACCGAGATGTGCGGCTTCGTGGCTGCGGTCGATCTGAACCGGTTTTACGGTATACGGATTGTAAAAATATTTGGTGCGGAATGCCTCTTCGATCATAGAGCGGCTGCACGCAATGTGGTAAATGAGCGTTCCAGCCAGCGGGAGATCCAGAAGAAGCTTATAAAGCTTGGCATTTTTACCCGGAAGCTGACAACAGTCGGTAAGGCTGCTCGGGTTGATGAGCATGATCTGATCAAACAGTTCTGGAGAGTTGCTGCAAGCCATGATAGACAGTGCCGCTGAATCACCGGTGGAGAGAATGTTGGTTCGATGTCCGATCTCAGATTTGATAAAATCACAGATCAGCTGGACAAACAGGTAATTTGTGTAGGTCAGGTTCGGCTTCTCGGAACGTCCGCAGCCGAGAAGGTCGAGCGTGTAGACGGTGTAGGAGCGGCTGAGCTGTTCGCGGATGGATTCCCACTCATAGCCGCTCGATGCAAAGTGCAGATCGTGAATCAACAGAAGCGGTTTGCCGGAACCGCATTTTGTATAGTAGATATTTCCCAGCCGCCATTTGTAGCAGAGAGAATTCTCTTCCCGGGTCAGACCGCGGGAGGTGGCAGAAAATTGAATATATTTATTTAAAAGTGCCAGTGAAACTGCGCCGCCGGCGGACAGCATCAGGCAGGTCATGATCTTGTTTTTTGTGTTCATATAGAAAGCTCCTTTTGAATCGAAAAATTAAACTCGAAAATATCTCATCAAGTAATTCTATTATACCATAAATACTAAATTCAGCTATCGCCTTTGGCTCGGCTTCATTAAGTATTTAGGTATGACTCGCACTAGGATCGAAAATGCATCGCTAAGTGTTCATATATATCATATGAACGTATTCTCACCCGTCCACTCACGAACCCGCGCTATCGCGCTCTACCGCCCGGCTTCGCATGGCTGTTCGTTCCTTAATGGCGCAAGAAAAGAATATGTCTGCTTCGCGGCCGCATTCTTTTCTTCTGCGCTCATTATATCACGATTCGCATCTTCGATGCTTACCGCTGCTGACGCAGCTATCGTGATCGCCATTCGCCGTTTGCCATAAATCTGCAAGCAGCTTTCTGGCTCACTTGCGCTCATTATATCATATTTTCCTGTATTCCAGTTCAGCTATTTCCAGCGTGGTTTTCACAGAATATTTGTTCACAGATGTGTGCCCAAGTAACGGGATTTTGCCGATGCTTCGCATTTCAAATCGGAAAAATCTGCAACCAGAGCTGTAGCGTTTGGAATTTTCAGTTCAGAAAATTTCTACCTGTGAACAGTTAGGAACATGCCATTTTATGTAAACAAAATTTCGTTGAAAATCGATATTAAATTCATTATAATGTTCACGTATCAAAAAATCAATCGATGGGGAAAGAAATGCGCGATATGATAAAGAAGGAAAATAAGTTATGCTTTCAGCATCGTATGGAACGGAAGACAGAGAAATCTTTTCAGTTGTCGGCGGGCAGGCAGTGGCTGCTGGCGGAAACGATACGCGAACTGAAGCAGGAAGGGCGCTTAGACGAGGAGAAGCTGGCGATGCAGCATGGTACGACATCCATTTACCGCCACAGCCTCAATGTTGCCTACACAAGCCTTTGGATGATGGAACGGTGGCAGATTCGCTTGGAACCAAAATCACTTGTGAGAGGGGCATTGCTGCACGATTATTTTTTATATGACTGGCATCAGAAGGATTCCTCGCACCGCCTGCACGGCTTCCGTCACCCGAAAACAGCGCTTGGAAATGCACAGAGAGATTACCATTTAAATTGGAAGGAAAAAAATATCATCGCACGTCATATGTTTCCGCTGATACCGGTGCCGCCTCAGTGCCGCGAGGCATGGATTGTGTGTCTGGCAGATAAATGGTGTGCTCTGGGGGAGACGGTGGAGCCGATGTTTCACGTGAAACATTTTAAATGAAATTTTTCTAAAAAAGTAGGAAATGAGTTTTAAGTGTGTTATACTATTAGGCAAGACAAGAACGGGAAAAAGCTGGAAATCGCTGTGCGGATGCCTGCGGGAAGGCTTTTTCCTGTCTTTCATGTGAGATAAAACCGAGGAAATGGAAGGAATACGGTATGGGACGAACGATTGCGATTGCAAATCAGAAGGGCGGCGTAGGTAAAACAACAACGGCGATCAACCTGTCGGCATGCCTGGCAGAGGCGGGACAGAGGGTTCTGACGATCGATTTTGATCCGCAGGGAAATGCAACCACTGGTTTGGGATTGGAAAAAGAACAGATTGAAGATACAGTCTATGAGCTGCTTTTGGGCGACTGCACACTGGAGGACTGCCTGATGCGCGATGTTCAGGAAAATCTGGATGTTCTTCCTTCGGATTCGAATCTGGCAGGAGCTGAGATTGAACTTCTGGATGTGGAAAATAAAGAGTCGGTGTTAAACGGTTATCTGGAGACAATCCGCGATCAGTATGATTTTATTATCATCGACTGCCCGCCGTCGCTGAGTCTTTTGACGATCAATGCGCTGGTAGCGGCAGATACGGTGCTGGTGCCAATCCAGTGCGAATATTATGCGCTGGAAGGACTGAGCCAGGTACTCCGGACGATCGGTCTGGTCCGGAAAAAGATGAATCCGTCGCTGGAGCTGGAGGGCGTGGTATTTACCATGTATGATGCGAGAACGAATCTCTCCCTGCAGGTCGTAGAGAATGTAAAACAGAACTTAAATGAGCGGATTTACAAGACGATCATACCGAGAAATGTGCGACTGGCGGAGGCGCCGAGCCCCGGAATGCCGATCAACCTGTACGACAGCCGCTCGACCGGTGCAGAGAGCTACCGTCTGCTGGCAGCAGAGGTGATCAGCCGGGGAGAAGAGCTGTAGGCAGGAAAATAACGGTGAAGTGAAATTCAGAAAGGATGCCTGCCGGGGCGTCGAGAGGTTCGTGAGGAGGAAGGAAATGTCAAAGAGAACGGGGCTTGGCAGAGGACTGGGAGCTTTTTTTGGAAATGATTACGAGGATGCAGAAGCGGGAAAAAGCAGCGCAAAGCCATCGGATGAAGCCGGAAAAAAGACTTCCGTTCGTGAGACGGAACAGGAGATAGAGAAAAAGAGCCTGGAAGAGCTGGATATGGTGCTTCCGGGATCTAAAAAACAGAAAAAATCGGCGTCTGCCGGAAAGACAGCTGCGAAAACAGTGGGAAAAGGCAGCCGCGTGGGAGTTGCAAAGGCATCTGGAAAGACGACGGCAGAAGGAAAAACCCGCACAGCCGGGGAGACGGCGGCAAAATCGAAGACACAGACGGCAAAAGCGGATCCGGTCGTAAAGATGGTCGAGGTGGAAAAAGAGAAATTTCTAAATATTTCGGAGATTGAGCCAAATGTCAGCCAGCCGCGTAAGATGTTTGATGAAGAACAGCTCGGAGAGCTGGCAGAATCCATCCGCCGTTACGGCGTGCTGCAGCCGCTTCTGGTTCAGAAAAAGGGCGATCGTTATGAGCTGATTGCCGGAGAGCGCCGGTGGAGAGCTGCCAAACTGGCAGGATTTCGGGAAGTTCCGGTGATCGTGCGCGAGTATACGAGACAGCAGACGATGGAGATCGCCCTGATCGAGAATGTACAGCGTGCAGATTTAAATCCAATTGAGGAGGCGAAAGCCTACCAGATGCTGATTCAGGAGTTTGGACTGCGTCAGGAGGACGTGGCAGAGCGCGTAGCGAAGAACCGTGCGACGATCACGAACAGCATGCGTCTTTTGAAACTGGATGAGAGAGTGCAGGAGATGCTGATTCAGGACCGGCTTACCGGAGGTCATGCGAGAGCGCTTCTTTCGCTGGAAGATGGTGAAAAACAGTACCAGTTGGCGCTTAAAACAGTAGAAAATCATTTGAGCGTCCGCGAGGTCGAGCGTTTGGTGAAAGAGCTTTTGAAGCCGAAAAAGGCGAAAAAGAAAGCAGATCCGGAACGCGATATGGAGGTCTTTTTCAAGGATGTGGAAGAGAAGCTGAAAGGGGTTATGGGAACGAAGGTTTCGATCAACCGCAAGGATAAGAATAAAGGCAGAATCGAGATCGAATACTATTCATCAGCGGAACTGGAACGTCTGATTGAGCTTTTGGAGTCATTAAGACAGTAATCACACAAAATTCGTCCCAGGGGACGGATGATGGGAAATGAGGAATGAAAGATGGAGAGCAGTATTTTTAGCGGGATTGGCATCGATCCGGGAATTATCGTGATCGTTCTGGCGATCCTGACACTCATATCATTTATTGCATCCGTCATCTGTTTTTCGCAGTATAGGAAGTTGTATCGCAGATATGATATGTTTATGCGGGGAAAAGATGCGGAGACGCTCGAAGACACGATCATGGAACTGGTGGATGAGACCGAGTATCTGCGGGCAAAAGACGGAGATACAAAACGCCTGGTGGATTCGGTTGTCTCCAAGGCGCAGGCTGGATACCAGAAAACCGGTATTGTCAAGTACAATGCGTTTAAGGGCATGGGCGGCAATCTGAGTTTTGTCATTGCCATGCTGGATGATAACAACACGGGATTTGTGCTGAATTCTGTTCACAGCCGTGAAGGCTGTTACCTGTATCTGAAGGATGTCGTAGAGGGCAAGACCGAGGTGCTTTTAGGAAGTGAAGAGAAGGAAGCACTGGAGCGTGCGCTTGGGTATAAGTAAGGAAAATAAAGGATAGAAATGAGGCGGCTGTATGTGTTGGCAGCAGCTGCGGATTGTAGTTAGAAGGAGTCAATATGCATCGTTTTTTGCGAGCTGCCGGATTTAGTATGTATCAGAAGAAGAAGGACATCCGTGCCCTGCTTCGCTGTCTGGCGAGAGAGGCGGGAACCTCCAGCTGTCTTCAGCTTGACAGGGAGACCGAATTATATGAGATCAAGACAGAAGTTGCGCCGGGGATCGGCGTGGCGATGTATGGGGAGCTGAATGAGCAGGATGAGATGGAGATAGAGTATTATTATCCCTATATCCTGAACGAGGAGGTAACCTCGCGGGCAGAATGTTCCATTCAGCGTCATACGGAGAAGGAAACCTATGCGGGGCTTCTGGATGAGTATAAGGTAGGGCTTTCGCTGATCTTTTATCTCTTGAATCCGATCGAATACAGGGAGTGTTACCGGAAAGAGCGCGAGCGCTTACAGGTGACTTCGGTCAGCCTGGCAGGATTTGCCAATCGGGGCAAGGTGCTTCTTCCGATCAAAAAGACGGCTCTGCAGATTGAAAAAGCCAAAGTGGCGGCGAAAAACCGGGATGAACTTTTGGAAGCGGCAAAAAATGGCGACGAGGATGCGATGGAGTCTTTAACAATCGAGGATCTGGATCTCTATTCGATGGCATCGCGCCGGGCGACGAGAGAGGATATTTATTCGATCGTCGATACAACTTTTATGCCAAGCGGGATCGAGTGCGATCAGTATTCGATTTTAGGCGAGATCAAAGAGGTTATATGTAAGAAAAACCGGTTTACCGGCGAGGAAATCTATGATCTCAAGGTGGAATGCAACGATCTGTATTTCCGCGTGGGTATCAATAAGATGGACCTGCTTGGAGAACCGCTTCCGGGACGTCGGTTTAAAGGAAAAATATGGATGATGGGAACGGCTCATTTTGCGTAAAGGTCTATAAAAAATCCTCGGATTCAGGTCCGGATGGAGATAAAAGCAAATGAGACGGTAGAACAGAAATTGCATACGGAGCAGGTGGGAAGAGAAAATAGTTGCGGAACACATGAAAATGAATTATAATAAAGTGCAGTATGAAAAGACGATATATGTTTCACGTGAAACATATAAATCTCTGTAGCTCAGTAGGATAGAGCGTTCGCCTCCTAAGGTTGCGTTACAACGGTCACCTTGGAAAAACTTCATATAGGATTCAAGTTCGAGTTTCTTCGGGCTTAGTCATAAAACCAGCCATGTCTCAGTAGCTCAGTTGGATAGAGCACACGCCTCCTAAGCGGCAGTTCGTTCGAGTCCGTGGGCGGATGAAAATTGAATATTTTTGATATATGTCCCAGTAGCTCAGTTGGATAGAGCACGAGCCTCCTAAGCCCGGGGTCGCACGTTCGAGTCGTGTCTGGGACGCCAAAAACACCGCTGCAAGCCATTTTTTGCTGGTTTGCAGCGTTTTTTATTTTACTTCTCCCGGCCTCTTGCTCGTTTGAGACCGGGAGAATTTTATGCGCTGCAATGTATATCCTGCTAAGAAGAAACGAACGATTTTCGCGTTCCTGCTAAGAAAAATCCCATCCGTGCTAATTGGAGTTTTCGGACTTACCTGCCGCCTGGTGCCGCCGAGAGCAGCGCAGCCAGGGTATTTGCCAGTTCCGGCGACTGCCGGAGCTGTTCCACCAGCGCCTCCAAATCCAGTTTCGCCGGCGCCTGTTCCATCGGCTCCTCCGGGGGACGAACCGCGCGCAGGTTGGGATTGGCATAGAAGGCACTCTCAAACTTCTGGGCGTTGATCTTGCGGTCCTCGTCCAGGATGTGGGCATACACGCTGGTAATCATGTCGATCTCCGCGTGGCCCGTGTCGCCCTGGGTGGCCTTCAGGTCCCCGTGGTTCAGTTTCAGCTTGTAGGTGGTACTGGAATGACGGAGGGAATGAAAGACCACCCTGGGCAGCCCTGCCTTCTCCCGCAGTTTTTCAAACTCCTTCAGGATAATACGGTCCTCACAGGGGCGTCCGTTGGGCAGCGCCACAACCAGGTCATAATCCTGATACTCGTCACCGAGAAATCCCTTTAGCTCATCCTGGGCATTTTTCCATTCCCGCAGGATGTAGGCCAGCGTCTTGGGCAGCCACACCTTGCGGATACTGGAATCTGTCTTGGGCTTTTTCAGAATCACCCTGGTGCTGGTGTTGGGAAACAGCGGCGTAAAGATATGGTAGACATCCTTCTGCCCCAGCATCTCAATAGCCCGCTTGGAGGCCCGCGTCAACTCCTTGTCGATGAAAACATAGGCGTTGTCGTCGGCAATATCGTCATCGGAGATATGGACATTGTTCCAGGTCAGCCCCAGGATCTCACCCATCCGCAGGGAGCAGGCAAAGGACAGGTTCATCGCCACATAGAGCTTGCTGTCCGTACACTGATCCAGGGCGGTGCGGATCATATCTGCGGTCCAGATGTCCCGCTTCTTATACTCCGTCTTGGGTAAAATTACATTGTCAAAGGGGTTCTTGGCGATCAGCTCCCACCGTACTGCCTGCTTGAAGGCGCAGCGCAGGAGCTTGATGATCTTCTCAATGGTGGAGTTGGTGACCAGGTCTGTCTTTGCGTGATGGGTCCTGGTATTCACCGCCGGAGTTTTTTGCAGGGTCTGAATGTACTTATCCACCACCCGTGGGGTGACCTCCTGCACCTTCATATCCCCGATGATGGGGTTGATGTAGTTGGCAATCAACGAGTTTTGGCTGTCGTACATGGACACGCCCCACTTCTTTTCCCCATAGAGAGAAACAAAGTCCAAAAGAAATTCTGCGATGGTCTGGTTGCTGGGCGGAAGGAAGGTCCCCGTGAACTGCTGGTTCTCCACCTCCGCCTTACGCTTCAATGCGTCCTGGTAAGAGGTGCGGGTTTCCCATTTCTGCCGGGTTTCACCATTCTCGTCCGTATAGTTGTAGACGATGGAATAATTCTTTTTCCGTTTGATAATCGAAGCCATAACGATACTTCCTTTCTAAGTCATAGGTCAAGTGACTCCAGCCACTCATCGAATGACCGCTTGGAAATGCGTATGGCGTTGCCAATTCGTACGATCTTAAAGTGTCCTTCCTTCACGAGAAGATAAGCGGATGTGCGGCCAATACCCAGGATCTGAGCAATGTCCTCTACCGTATAAGTCCTTCGTTCCGGGGACTCCTTCTTCGTACCGTTCCATGCTTGTGACATGGCAGCCCCCTTTCTAAAACAAGAACGGCGCATTGAAGGAAGGTCATAATTTGCCTATCCTCATTTTAACGCGCCATTCCGGGTTTGTCTGCTGCTAATCAAAAAGTTTATGAATTATCCATAAACTTCAAAGCAACAGGATTACTTAAAAAGAAAGAGGCAGAAAACGGATGGCTGCTGGCACAGCTCCACGGGAATTTCACCCCGGCCCATGCTGATGGGTGCGGCGCACGATGCTTTGCGGGCGTCCAATGCGCGAGTCTCATTATCCTGTCTACGCATCCTCGCCCACAGGCTGCCATACCTGTTTTACGGCCCGGTTTTTGTCGCTCTCCTGTTTGGTAGGGGTCCCGTCCTGCGGACTTGCAACAGGGTCATGGCGCACCGGCCGACCGGCTCCACGCAGACAGATCGTATCCGTCTGCCTTATGCTGCGCCGGAGGCCTCCCGCCGGGCTTTCTTTGTCAAGGAGCTACACGGAGCGCCGCGTGGAAAGGGGGATAAACACGCGATGCCCTGCCCTGGATCAGCTCAGGTCAAAATCCAGGATGGAAATAATCAGCTTGGTTTCCAGCCGGCCGCGCAGATCTTCGTCCACCTGGGGACGGGGATAGCCGTCAGGGCCATAGCTCGTCCGTGTAGACAGCGCAGCAATGTAGCCGGAATAGTGCCGGACAACCCGGTAAACCGCTTCGGGGTTTCCTCCGACAGCGGCAACGATCACCGGGTAAGGGATCAGCGATGCCCGCATACGCGCAGATTTAGTCATCCGCTTCACCTCCCATCAGCTCCTTCAGCAGCTGATAGGCTTTATGCCTGCGGGTATTGACCGTCCGGCGGGCCATGTCCATGTGCTTGGCGATCTGTTCATCGGTCATCCGCAGGAACCAGTGCATCATAAAGATTTCCCGGTTCTCCTGGGACAGCCCCAGAAGCGCCTCGGCCAGCCGGTCATCCTCGATCAGGATCACGGCCCCTCCCACAGGGAAGGTCGTGTACTCCCACGAGTAGCGGTCGTAAACCGCAAGCTGGGCCCATTCGGCCTCAGACAGATCCTCCAAAGATGTGACACGCTTCTGGCGGCGGCTGATCTCACGATAGCCGTTGCACGCCTCGCATTTCAACACCTTCTTGCAGTAGCTGTCAAAGGCGTGCTGCTTGTGCTCGTAGTGGCGGTCAGGTTTCAAGTTCTCACCTCCCTTCGTGCCGGGAGGCAGTTCTTTTCTTCCCCTTTCGCTCACTACTCGTTCACGAGTGGTCCGGTTTGGCCGGTTTTCAGGGTCTATGTAAAAATATTTTTTGCCGCTCATAATGGCTCCTTTCGCTTCGTTCAGGTTGACAGGCCGGAACGAAGCGGGGCGGAGAGCGGCAGCGAGGTGTATAACTAAAATAGGGGCCGCGGCAGATCCAGCTTTCTTCTGTATCTACTACGGTCCCTATTTGTATTCTTATTATTGCTACGAAGAGTTCCAAAAAAGGGCTGGACTGAGTAACCTCTAATCCATACTCTTTTTTATTGGATTACAATCGAATTTTATGTAATAGAGGCAATTCTTTCGATGTTTCTTCGTAAAAATGGGATGTCATCCTCCCACCGATCGCTACGCAGAGTAGTTATTAAAAAGCAACAGGTAAATCATTTTGAATACCTCACAACCAAAGTAAAATACTATTAAGTGAGGTGACGGAGCGTGGCTGATAAAAGACAACGATCCGTTTATTCTTTCGGCTCCTCATATCGCCGCGCCAGAGAAAAGCGAGAGTATACTCGTGAACAAGTAGCAGAACGGGCAAGTATTAGCCCCCGGTTCCTCTCGGCGATTGAGAACGATTTGCGAAAGCCCAGTTTGAATGTTTTAATTCGTTTGGTTCATGCCATCGGAGCATCCTTCGATGAGATACTGGCACCGCAGAATAGTTCGGAAAGTGTAACAGCTGATAGAATTAAGCGGCTTATAACGCAATGCAGTCAACGAGACCAAGAACTCATCCTTGGACTTATTGACAAAATGCTGGACAACAACGAAGAAAAGCAGTAACGCAGATGGGGGAAATCCAACCGCGTTACTGCTTCTTCTATGAACGGGTGATTTACCCTTCATTCTTCTTTACATGCGTTGTAGGCATCCCGCAGATGCTCGAAGGACTCCTGGCTAATGACATGTTCCATACGACAGGCCTCAAGTTCCGCCAATTCAGGAGAAATCCCCGCTTCCATGAGCCGCTGGGTGAAGAAACGATGCTTTTCATAAATCCGTTCAGCAAGTTCCAGCCCCTTTTCCGTCAAGGAAAGTGTGCCATCGGTTTTCTTCAACAGACAGCCTCTTTTGGACAATTCCTTGACTGCGCGGCTAACTGACGGTTTGGTGACGCCGAGAAACGCAGCCACATCCATACAGCGAACATATCCATGCTTTTGCTGTAGCATGAGAACCGCCTCCAGATAGTCTTCCATGGATGATGTCATATCCAATGGCACACCTCCTTTTCAGAACGCATCGGTTGGACGGGTACGGTTATTTCGCCTCCACGTTGGCAATCTCGATGAACAGTTGGTCGCTGCCGAAGGTGAAGGAGGCAATTTTGTCGCTGTTGAAAGCCGCATACTGGTGCGCCGAGGTAAAGGGAACCAGCACCGCCTGGTCTGCGGTAAAGTTCAGCACTTCGTTGTAGATCTCCTGTACGCGATCCAGGTCGGCAGTGCTGTCCAACTCCTGAATCAGGGCAGTTCCGTTCTCCATGGCGAGGGCCACCTGCCACAAAATCGGATCGGACATCATTTCCGGATTCATGTTGGACATGGTAAGGAACGGGTCATAGTATCCGCCGTAGGTGCTGTGCAGGGAGAAATCAAAGTCGGTGAAAACCTGAGTGAACCAAGTCATGTTGTCCGCCCCACGAAGCGTCACATCAAAGCCCACTTCTCCCAACTCCTGAGCAATGACCAGGGCTGCATCGTCAAGAGTGCCCTGATTGGTGACATAGTCCAGAGTAACGCTGAGCGTTTCCCCGTCCTTCTCCCGGATGCCATCGCCATCGGTATCTACCCATCCGGCGCTTTCCAAAAGCTCCATGGCTCTCTCCGGATCATAGCTGTAAGTAGTGGTTTCCACATCACAGTATGGCAGTGTGGGATCTAAAAGGTAGGTGGATGCGGATTCCAGGTCGGAAAACACATTCGTGCTGATGGTTTCCTTGTCGATAGCATAGGCCACCGCCTGACGGACAGCAGCATCGTTGAATGGCGCTTTCTGGGTGTTGAAGCCGATAAAGCGGCTGTTGGAAATGCTCTCGTCCAAGGTCGTGCCGATGCCCTCGGCGGTAGAGAGTTCCGTGTAGCCGGCAAAACTCAGGCGGGAGGTACCGGCCAGCAGGTCAATCTCGCCGTTGCGCAGCGCCAGGACGGCGGCTTCCGGGTCGGAGATCACTTTCACCGTGAAACTGTCCACATCCGGCGCCTCGCCCCAGTAGTTGGGGTTGCGGACAAAGGTGTAGGAGGTGCCATCTCCATCCCCCTCGTACATATAGGGGCCGGTGCCCATGGTCTGGCTCATCAGCTCGTCCTTGGGCGTCAAGTCCTCGTTGAAGGCGTTGGGGGATACAATGGCCATGGGGTTGCACATGGCCAGGTCACTCAAAACGCCGTAGTAGGGCGAGGTCAGGTGCAAAACAACAGTGTATTCGTCTACTGCCTCAACGGACTCGGTGAGAACACCGATCTTTCCAAACTGGGCAATGGCATCGCCCATATTGCTGAAAGCGGCCTCCATGCTGGTTTTTACCGCCTCCGCGTTCAGGTCTGCTCCATCGGAGAACTTGACGCCCTCCTTGAGATGGAAGGTGTAGGTCAAACCATCGTCGCTGATCTCCCAGGTCTTCGCAAGGGCGGGGACAATTTCCCCGCCCTCGCGGCTCACGAGCGTGTCGTAGCAGTTGCGGGCGTAGTAGGTGAAGCCGTAAGTGCCATTGGAATCGCCAGGGGACAGAGCCGGATAGAAACCTGTGGAGAAATCCCAGCTTTCCGTTGTTGTAATGCTGATTGGTTCCGTGCTGACCGATTCTGTAATGGTTTCGGAGGCATCGGATTCCGAAGGATCTGTCGGGGCCTCATTGTCTGAGCAAGCACAAAGGCCCAGCACCATGACGCCGGCCATCATCAGTGCCGCAAGAGATTTGAGTTTCATAGATTTACCGTCCTTTCGTGGTTTTTGTATATATCACGCCCGAATGGGCGAATATATCTGAATCAAATAAGATGGGAGGCTTTCAAAAGCTGATTGGTATAGGGATTTTGAAATACATCCAAATTTCCATCCCAACTGCAGCTTTCAATCAGTTTCCCATTTTGCATAACATGAATTTCATCCGCAAGGTAAAGTGCCGCGTCGATTTCATGGGTAATGAAAAGATAACTGCACCGTTCTTCTTCCTGAACGCTTTTGAGCAATTCAAGGATTTTTTTGCGAAGGATAACATCCAGACCGCTGATGGATTCGTCAAAGACGATGTAACGGGGCGAAATGGCCAGCGCCCTGGCAATGCCCACCCGTTTCTGCTGTCCGCCGGAGAGTTCGAGCGTTTTCTTTTTTGCGGCATCCGCCGGCAGCCCCATACGGGCAATGAGCGCAAAGACCCGCTGCCGCTCCTCCTCTTTCGGCAACTGCAAAACGGTCCGGATGGGTTCCGCAATGGCCTGATACACGGTGAAATGCGGGTCAAGAGAACTTGCACCGTCCTGAAGCACCAGTTGGACCGCCTTGGCTGTCTGAATCCGCCCGGCCTTGCCTTTGCGGGAAACAGGCGCTCCATCCAAAAGCACCCGCCCGGACGTGGGGGCTTCCAGCCCCAAAATGAGCCGGGACAGGGTACTCTTGCCGCAGCCACTCTCGCCCACAAGGGCATAAATCCGGTGTTCCTCCAGTGTCAGGCTTACGTCGGAAACTGCGTCAAACACATGCTTGTTCGGATCACGATATTGCTTGCTGACATTTTGTATCTCCAACACGCTTTCACCCCCGTTTCAAATGGATTGCGTCGAGCAGTGCTTTTGTGTACTCGTGCTGCGGATTTTGCATGATTTCTTCACTATCGCCCTGTTCCACCACGCATCCGTCTTTCAAAATCAGAACCTGTCCCTTTCCGTGGCGCACCACATCAAAATCGTGGGTGACAAGAAGCAGCGCACAGCCCCGATTCCGCAAATGAAGAAGCTGTTCCACCGCTTGGTCCCGATGAATAGCGTCCAAAGCGGTGGTGGGTTCATCAGCGATGATGAGCCGGGCGTTTCCCGCAATGGCAAGAGCAATCAGAACCCGCTGCAGCATACCGCCGGAAAGTTGTCCGGGAAGACTGCTTAAAATCCGTCCTGTATCGTTAAGTCCTGTTTCTGTGAGAGCCTTTTCGCACAGGACAAGGGCCTCCTTTTTTGTTACAGGCTGGTGGAGCCGTAGAAATTCCGTCATTTGATGGCCGATTTTCCGAGACGGGTCCAGGGCCGTCATGGGATTTTGTGGAACAAAGGCAATCTGGCTGCCGTAAAAGCGGCTGCGGTCTTTCTCTTTCAAAGCCAGCATGTCTGTCCCGTCAAAGCAAATCTTCCCTTGAATTTGAAAACTCCGGCGGCTGAGTATCCCCAAAATGGCCCGGCAGGTCATGGTTTTGCCGCTTCCGGACTGACCAATGATCGTGAGGACTTCCGCGGGTTTCAAGGTAAACCCAATATCGCTGACCAGGTTTTTTCGGGTATCCCGATGCAGGATCGTGAGATGCTCAATCTGTAAAAGCGGCTGACTCATAGAGCGTCCTCCTGCGGCTGGAGAATGTCCCGCAGTGCCTCTCCAAAGAGGTTGAAGCCAGCGGCGGCCAGGAGGATACAGACACCTGGATAGATTAGCAACTCAGGATGAGAATACAGGGCAGTCTGCGCTTCCTCCAGCATAGCGCCCCACTCCGCTGTTCCGCTGGGCAGGCCCAGTCCCAAAAAGGAAAAGCTGGACACGGTGAGGATGGCGGAGGCAACGCCTGTGGAGAAGTACACCAGGAACTGGGGCAGGATGTTTGGAATCAGATGGTGAAAAATGATCTGCCACATCCCGCAGCCAGATACTTTTGCGGCAGTAACATAATCCCGGCTCAGTTCCGTTTTGGCATAGGTGCGGATGAGCTGCATGAATCTGGCCCACATGGAAATGACCACCGCCCAGACGATGTTTTGCAGTCCATCGCCCAGGATGCCAATGATAGCCACCGCAATAATCAGGGTTGGAAATGCAATAAATATTTGACTAATGCCCGTGATAATCTGATCGAAACGTCCGCCGATGCACGCGGCTATCATGCCGAGAATCAGTCCGATCCCTCCCAGCAAAATCAATATCGGGAAGGCAAGGCCAAGGGACGCCCTGGCTCCGTACAAAAGGCGGGAGAGTTCACAGCGTCCCAGTTGATCGGTCCCCAAAGGAAACTGGGCGCTGGCCGGCTGGTATTTCAATAAGGGGTTCACTGCGTTTGGATCATTGGGAGCCAGAATTGGGGCCAACAGCGCCACGGCGCAGATGAGGACGATGAGCGCCAGCCCAATGACTGCTTGTGGGTTTTTCAGGATTTTATGAACCATCGCTCTCCTCCTTTCTCCACGGGCACAGGAAGTGGTTGAGGATTTCTCCTCCCAATTCTGCCAGCAGATATAGCGTGGCAATCATCAGCATACAGGCCCCGATGGCGTTAGAGTCGGCAGCCATGATGCAGTTCATCAGGTAATTTCCCACACCCGTGATGGAAAATACTTTTTCCACCACGGCACTCCCGGCAATCAAATAGCTGACATACTGGCAAAACAGCGTGACTACCGGCGGCAGGGCGTTGCGAAAGACCTTCCGCCAAATAACCTGGGCTTTGCTCATACCGCTGGCTCTGGCAAACCGCACATAGTCCCGGTGCAGTTCCTCCAGCAGGGATGCACGAAACAGCCGGACGGTGGAACAGATAACTGGGAATGCCAGCGTGACAGAGGGAAGTATCAGCCCCTTGATTCCCGGAGCCGGTGTCACGCTGAAAATGGGTATTTCCACAGCAAAGGCAATCAAAAGCAAGAAACCCAGCCAGAAGGACGGCAGGCAGATCCCCAATATCGAAATGCCACGCATGATATGGTCGATCAACTTATTCTGCTTTGCCGCGCACAATACCCCCAGCAGAAGGGAAAAAACAATAATCTCTGCCAGTGTCAGCAGCAGCAACTGCAATGTCGTCGGGAAGTATGTGACCAGATCTTCTGAAACGGGATTTCTGGTAAATACGGATTCCCCAAAATCTCCGTGTAATGCCCCGGCAATCCAAGTGAAATAGCGGATGGGAAGGGGGTTGTCAAGTCCAAGTTCCTCACGCACCTGCTCGATGACCTCCGGCGTGGGTGAAAGATTCCCCCGGCGGATGATATAGGTCACAGGGTCAATGCTGGACAGGGCAGTCAGGATAAAACACAAGATGCTGACGCCAAGGAGCATAATGATGAAACGCAGGATTCGTTTTTTCCAGTGGAAAGCCACAAGTTCCACCTCCTTCCTCTGTAAAAATAAGTTAGAATTTGCTAACCAGAGTCCCGAATAAACTGCGGCCAGTCAAAGAGAATGACCGCAGTTATCATTCAGGATCTTGCTACTTTCCAATTCCGGGCGTGCTGACGGATATTCCAGAAATTCTGATAAATCCCTTTTTGTTTTACCAGTTCCTCATGGGTGCCCCGCTGTACGATTTTTCCGTCATCTACAACCAGGATTTGATCCGCGTTCCGAATCGTGGACAGGCGATGCGCAATGACCACCAATGTTTTATCTTTTACCAGCGCACTGATCGCCTGCTGCAGATGCACTTCGTTTTCCGGGTCAACGCTGGCTGTTGCTTCGTCCAGCAGAATAATGGGCGCATCCTTGAGCATGGCCCGGGCAATGGAAACACGCTGCTTCTCGCCGCCGGAGAGCGTTGAGCCGCCCTCGCCTATCACGGTGTCGTACCCGTCCGGAAGCGCCGAGATAAAATCATGGCAGCAGGCTTTTTTCGCTGCCTCTACCACCTGCTCATGGGTGGCGTCGGGGGAGCCGAACTTGATGTTGTTTTCAATGGTATCGTGAAAGAGATAGACGTTCTGGAACACCATACTCATGTTTTTAAGCAGGCTGTCACAGGTAAATTCTTTGACGTCATGGCCGCCAACGGTAACGCTGCCTTTTTGTACATCCCAAAAGCGAGCAATGAGCCGGGTAATGGTAGTCTTTCCACTGCCGGAGGGGCCGACGATGGCGGTCATGCTCCCCTGGGGAATGGTGAAACTCACATCTTTCAAAATCTGGTTTCCATCTTCATAGGCAAAGGATACATGGTCGAAGGAAATGTCAAAGGAAGTGGGCGTTACATCCTGCCCATTTTCATCAATTCTCTTTGCCGTCTTGACGCGCTCCACCCGGTCCAGGGTGGAATCCAGCATACGGATCAGCGTGGTCATCTGCCCCATGACTTCCAGAGGGTTGAAGATGGAAAACGATGCAATCAGAATCACGGAGAGCCGGGCAAACGTAAGCTCGCCGCCGATGGCCAAAAGCCCGGCGCAAAACATTATGACGCAGGCGCAGATGCGGAACACCATGGAATAGCCGGCGTTTAGAGGCGTAAACACCCGCTCCACCTCGTAGGCGGAGTCGGCGTTCTTTTCGTAGGCCGCCTCAATCTCGCTGATGTTTTTCTCGCACATATTAAAGGACTTGACGACGGAGATGCCCTGCACATATTCCAGCGTAGCTGCGATTGCTCCGGACTGTATCGCCTGCCGCTTTTCAGACAGTTCTTTTCCTCTTTTCTGCATATAGTTGTAGACCGGGAAAGAGAGAAGGATACCTGCCAGGAACACGAGCCCGATGCGCCAGTCGAAAACCAAAACGCAAATGGCCATTACGACCATGCTCAAAACGCCGGAGGTTACCTTATCCAGAATGTGCATGGAGTAGTTCTCCAGATAGTTGAGGTCGGTGGTCATAGTGGCGGTCAGCTCGCCCATGCTGTGGTCGTGGAAGAAACCCATCGGCACATTCCGCAGCCGGTCGCCCAAGGTGATGCGCTCCCGGGCCACGAACTCAAAGCCGGCCGTGCTCTGCAGCCGATACACTAAGTATTTGAAAATGCTGCGCAGAGTGAGCCCGCCGATGATTAGTCCCAGAACGATGCCCCAGGTCTGGCCGGTAATTCCGAGGCCGCTCTGTAATTGGCTTAAAACGAAGAACACCGCACAGATAGGCAACAGACCGAACATGGATTCTAAAAAGCCGCAGACGAAGCTGGCCCAGATCCTTTTTGAAAGATCTCCGCTTAACCGCAATACACGCCGGATGATTTTCAGCATGACTCGCTCACCTCCTGATTCATACTCCAGTCCATGGCGCTGATATGAGCCTTCCACATATCCAGATAAGTTTCCGAACTGGTCAGAAGCTGCTCGTGGGTGCCTCGTGCGGTGATCTGTCCATCTTCAAGAACCAGAATCTGGTCGGCATACATGATGGTGGAGAGACGGTGTGCAATGACGATCAGGGTTTTCCCCTGGGTCAGCCGGTCAATGGACTGCTGCAGTTTGTCCTCGTTCTCGGGATCAGTGAAGGCAGTGGCCTCGTCTAAAATTACGATAGGAGCATTTTTAAGGATAGCTCTTGCAATGGCAATCCGCTGGCGTTCCCCGCCGGAGAGCCTTGCCCCCGCATCCCCGGCGTTGGTGTCATAGCCTTGGGGAAACCGTGCAATAAATTCATCACACCCCGCCTGGGAAGCCGCCCATTCCACTTCCTTGTCCGTGGCGTCCGGTTTCCCGATGCGGATGTTGTCCCGCAGGCTCATGTTGAAAAGAAAATTATCCTGGGATACAAAACTGATCTGCTCCATCAGTTCTGGAAGGGCAATCTCCCGGATGTCGGCACCGCCCACCAGAATTGCGCCCGCGTCCACATCCCAAAACCGAGCGATCAGCTTGGCCAGCGTCGATTTGCCCGAACCCGACGGGCCGACAAGGGCCGTGACGGTTCCCTCTTTCGCAGTAAAGGAAATGCCGTGGATCACCTCGCTGTCACCATATCCGAAGTGAACATCTTTCAGTTCCACATCTGCTCCGTCGCCATGTTTGGGTTGCGCTGGCTCCGGCAGTTCCTCCATATCGAGAAGGGCCTGGATACGGGGCTGCACCTCCGCTACCACCGCCGTGCTCTCCCAGAAGTCGAGGAAGGTCTGCAAAGAGCCCACGATCGCCATGGAGAGAAGGATGCACAGTATGAGTTCACTCAAGCTAACCGCACCGCCTGAAAAAAGCGCCATCCCGACGGGCAGGACAAAGGCGATGGACGAGGGCAAAACAGCCTGACTGATGCTCATGAAGGGCCAGCAATGCCGGTACCATTTTGTTGTCACATCCCGTACCTTCAAAACAGATGTTTTGAATCTGTCCATGGAGGAAGCGGTCTGGTTGAAGGCCTTGATGACCTCCATACCATTCACATATTCCACAATCGTGCCGTTCATGTTGGCGTTGGCGGCCATGTACTCCGTCATCATATCGCCCCGGCCAATCAGCATACAGTAGTAGATCACATTGCCAATCACGCCGGTAGCGAGCGCGGCGAGCGCCATGCGCCAGTCGATAAAAAGCAGATAGAGGATGACAAGGATCGGCGCCAAGGTGCTGGCAATCATCTCGGGAATCGCATGGGCAATGGGAATTTCCAAACGGTCCGCATCGTCCATGACAAGCTGCTTAAACTCGCCGGAAGATTTGCTCTGTACCGTTCCCATAGACACTTTCGCCATCTTCCGCATGATAGCGGTGCGGATATTTTTGATGATTTCGTAAGCGGCCTTATGGGAACACAGGGTAGATTTAGCATAGAGCCAATGTTTCAGGAAAAATCCAACGAGGGCTATCACAGGCAACAGGATCACCCGCTCTATTGTCAGGATGCCTTCCAGAGCGGATTGAAGCAGCACCGCCACCGCAATATACGGGACAATTCCGAATACGGAAGATAGGACGGACAGAATGACGGAAAATGTCAGCTGCTGCTTTTTCGCGCTGGCAAAGCGAAAAATTCCCTTGTACGGGGATTCTCGTTTCCCACTATCCTTTTTCATATTGTTTCACCTGACTTTCTGTGTGTAATAAGGCATTTCAGATACAAAGCCAGTGTATCAAACGAGCATCCTCTTTTGTAACCGAATCCGGCAATTCCATACCCCAATCCGGCAGAATGTTCTCCCCAATGAGGGCGAGGATTCTCATGTCTTGATTTTTGTAGCCCGGTATGGTAAAATTAAAAATAGTTAGTTATTGCTAACTATAAAAATGAAAGGAGGCTCGTGGCATGTTCCCCATTGCACATACGCCGATTTATATACAGCACGATCTGCCAGTATCAGAAAGCATCTGGAAGAATGCATCCATACCAACCAAAAAACATTCCCGTCGTTCCGGCCAAGAAACAAAGCGTTGCGTTGAAATACAGGAGCTGTCTCAGGGCCTCTTTCTACTTCGTTCGGAGTTAAACTTCAACAAGGAAACAGAATTGCGGGAGGAATATCCGGAGAGCAGTGTGTTCCAGTTGTCGTTCTGCCTGAGCGGTAGTATGGAGTGGGATTTTGAAGCAGGGAAAAGCGGTCACTATGAGATTTCCCCTACTGAGTGTAGCCTTCAGTGTGGACGTTTTTCCAGGTGCTCCAGCTACTACAGACCGGGTGAGGCTTACCGTACCCTGGGAATCGTTATGGAAAAGGACAGGTTTACAGAACTAACTCAGCAACTGGAAGTTGCTCACCTGATTTGTCCGGAACAGAAAATTTGCTCTCGTATATTCCCAACCACATCTGAAATTCGCCTGGTGCTGCAGCAGTTGATGGACTGCCCGCCGGAACGGAAACTAAAGAAACTCTATCTGGAAGGAAAGGTCTTGGAACTGCTGGCATTGTTTTGTGAGGAAGTAACGGAAAAGCAGAACGGCGGCAGAGAACTCTCCCGAGAGGATTGCCGCTGCCTTATGTCTGCGAGAGAGTTCATCGACAAAAACTTTCTCCACCCCCTGAGCCTCTCCAAAATTGCGCAGCAATGCTTTTTGAGTGAGACAAAATTGAAACAGGGATTCAAAACCTGTTTCAACTGCACAGTTTATGAGTATATCGTGGAAAAGCGCATGGAGATGGCATACCATTTGCTGCAAAGCGGAAAATACAAGGTCAAAGATGTGGTTTGGATGGTGGGTTACAGCAATACCAGTCATTTTATTGAGGCGTTCAAAAAAAGATACGGGGTTACCCCAGGAGAAATATAAAGTAACACAAAACGCAAAGTAACTATTCTGCTACTCGGATAGAGCTTATAACCAAAATAAAAGTCGGCGCTATTACCTATAGTAGCACCGACTTTTTTACTTATCTATCAATTAAGCAGCCAAAATCTCCGTTTCAAATTGTAGTATTAGTAGAAGGAGAAAACGAGGGGAAGGGTTACGATAGCAAGCACAGCCAGCGAGTACCCACTGGCGGATTTTTGATTTAGGGGGACCCCTGCCCCTAAATCGAAAATTGCTTGCTGGGATAGTCCCAGACCCTTATGGAAACGGAGGCGGCGCAGCATGGCAAATCGAAAGCGGAATATCCAGATGAAGTTTTGGGTGACAGAGGAGGAAAAGCGGCTCATTGAGGAGAAAATGGCCCAGCTCCACACAAAGCGGAGCGGCGCCTATCTCCGCAAAATGGCGATTGATGGGTACATCATCCAGGTGGACACCACCGACATCAAGGAGATGACCCGCGCCCTCTCCGCCATCGGCCGGAACATCAACCAGATCGCCAAGCGGCTGAACGCCGGCGATCCGGCCTACCAGGCCGACATGGAGGAAATCCGGGAGAGGATGGACCAGATATGGCAGTTACAAAGACGCATCCTATTAAGTCAACGCTGAAAGCGGCCATCGACTATATCTGCAATCCCGATAAGACGGACGGGAAGCTGCTGGTGTCCTCCTTCGGCTGCACCGTGGAGACCGCCGACATTGAATTTGAATGGACACGCCGCCATGCCATTGACAAAGGTACGCACCTGGGCCGCCACCTGATCCAAGCCTTTGAACCTGGGGAGGTCACGCCAGAGGAAGCCCACCGGATCGGCATGGAACTGGCACGGGAAGTCCTGGGCGACAAATATGAATTTGTCCTCACCACTCACATTGACAAGGATCACGTCCATAATCACCTGATTTTCAATGCGGTCAGCTTCACCGACCACAAGCACTATCATTCCAACAAGCGCAGCTACCATGAGATACGCCGGATCAGCGACCGGCTGTGCAAAGAACACGGCTTGTCCGTCATCGTCCCTGGTCGGGATAAGGGCAAGAGCTACATTGAGCATCAGGCCGCACAGAACGGCACCAGCTACAAGGCAAAGCTGAAAGCCGCCATCGACCGGCTGATTCCCGTATCCTCCAGCCTGGAAGATTTGCTTGCCCGGTTGCAGCGGGAAGGGTACGAAATCAAGCGGGGAAAATATATCTCCGCCAGGGCGCCGGACCAGGAGAGGTTCACCCGGCTCAAAACCCTGGGCGCCGATTACACGGAAGAAGCCGTTGTCTCCCGCATTGCCGGAGGCCTCCGTCCCTCCAGACAGCCCCAGCAGCGCAGCGGGAAGGTCAGCCTGCTCATTGACATTCAGAACAATATCAAGGCCCAGCAGAGCGCCGGATACCAGCGGTGGGCGACCATTGAGAATCTGAAACGGGCGTCCGCCACCATGAACTTTCTCACCGAACACGGCATCGGCAGCTATGAGGAATTGGTGGAACGGTGCGACGCCGTGCCGCCGCCTCCATCCGTACCAGGGAGAGCCTGCGGGATACGGAACAGCGGATCGCCGACCTTGCCCTCCTGGGAAAGCAGATTGACACCTACCGCAAGCTGAAACCTGTCTATGACCGATACAAGGCATCAAAGGACAAGGAAAAATTCCTGCGCGGCTTTGAGAGCGAGATCATCTTATTCGAGGCGGCAGCCAGGGAGATCAAGAAGGCCGGACTCACCAGACTTCCTTCCTCCGATAAGGTGAAAGCAGAACTGGAAGGACTCTCCGCCCGCAAGGCCGCCCTGCAAGCGGAACTTCGGAAGATACAGCGGGAGGAAAAGGAATATGACACCCTCCGCCAGAATGTGGACGCCCTGCTGGAAAGGCCGAAGGAACAGGAACAGCAGCGGCAGCGGAGCAACGACTTGGAGTAACGGGGATTGGGCGCTTTTTACAGTCTTTGCAAAACCCCTGGGCGCATGGTTATCCGGCTGATATAATGGAACCAGGAATGGAGGTGCTGACTGTGACGAAATCCGAAGTAATCAAAGAGTTTTTCAAAAAGAGTGTGTTGCCCGTGGCGGTGGCGGCTTTGCTGTACTGCATTTTCAAATCCGCTTGCACAAAAGATGGTGTCACCGACTATGTATGGCTGTTACTTTGCGGTCTGCCTTTTGGCATCCCACGGATGTTCGCCTGGATCGTACCGGGCGGCTCTTTGGGAACCGCCCTTCCGCTGTTCCTGCTGAACTTTATTATTGGTGGAGTGATTGGCGGTTTCGTCCTGGTTTGGCGGCTGTTGGTTGCAGTATGGTATATATTCCTCACTATCTACCGGATAAATGCAGAATGCATACTATGATATAAATACTGAAAACACACTATGTAGTGGATTTAAGTTGATTACTTTGTGAATATGTGGTAATTTTATTATAGTAACTTTAATGCAGTCGAATATAATTTGTTGTAAAATATCTCATACTGCACATACAAAGAGGTGAAACTATCATTGACAGAAGATTACCTTTCTAAAGTG
>ERZ779852.1376-NODE-1376-length-23113-cov-5.200625_pt1 | contig 23113 bp, 23 predicted proteins | sample MGYA00511559_ERZ779852 | MGnify/ENA primary metagenome ERZ779852 (study PRJEB29588, sample SAMEA2157977) | human gut metagenome | biome: human gut; feature: human-associated habitat; material: faeces | place: Denmark | collected 2008/2010 ...
TAAGCTGCCTATACGGCAGTTAATCGACGATGATGGCAGTGTGAGCGGCTATGTATTTTCTAAGCTGCCTATACGGCAGTTAATAGTATAATGCGCTCAAGATTGCCGCCGCTTTTTTTCTAAGCTGCCTATACGGCAGTTAATCCGAGCGGGGTGTTGGGTTCAAGGCCGAGCTGTTTCTAAGCTGCCTATACGGCAGTTAATTCCCTCCTTCTGCTGCCATTCTCCTGACGGCATTTCTAAGCTGCCTATACGGCAGTTAATCAAGCGCAGCGCGCATACCTCAACGAGGAAGCTTTCTAAGCTGCCTATACGGCAGTTAATTTCCAGATAATCTTCCTTGTATTCCAGACAGATTTCTAAGCTGCCTATACGGCAGTTAATACGGCGAACACTATCAAGGAAAAAGGAATCCTTTTCTAAGCTGCCTATACGGCAGTTAATGACCCGTTTGATGTGCCCTCTCCAAAGCTCAATTTCTAAGCTGCCTATACGGCAGTTAATAAGAGCGGCAACCTCGTGTCGAAAATCTCGAATTTCTAAGCTGCCTATACGGCAGTTAATCCAGAGAACGCTGGTTTTGCTGTCGGCTATACTTTCTAAGCTGCCTATACGGCAGTTAATGCATCAGGCGACTGGAATATCACCGCCGCCAATTTCTAAGCTGCCTATACGGCAGTTAATTAGGAGGAGGCTCTGCCGGATCTCTTCCGGCATTTCTAAGCTGCCTATACGGCAGTTAATCCAGATATCGATGGCCAGCGTGCAATTCCAGATTTCTAAGCTGCCTATACGGCAGTTAATGAGAGCAGCCTTTTTCTCGCACGGCCGCAGGATTTCTAAGCTGCCTATACGGCAGTTAATGGTCTGGGCCATCTTTCGGCGGCCTGGTATCATTTCTAAGCTGCCTATACGGCAGTTAATAAGCGCCCTCATTTTCTACCCAGACTGCCAGTTTTCTAAGCTGCCTATACGGCAGTTAATCTTGAGCAAGATGATGTCGACGCGATCGGCGCTTTCTAAGCTGCCTATACGGCAGTTAATGTATCAATTTTCATACTTCCAGTCCTTTCTCGATTTCTAAGCTGCCTATACGGCAGTTAATGCTGCCACACATATGCGTCAGCCATCGGCACCTTTCTAAGCTGCCTATACGGCAGTTAATAGTAGGCCTTTGCGCGAATAGCCTTATTCTGCTTGAGCTCACACCGTCTAATACCTATTTAACCAAAATTTTATGCACTTGTCAAAACCCTTGATTTACGAGGCGTTCAGGCATACGACAAAAACTTTGGTCAAAAGTCGGGAACAGATGATCTCCTGCTGAATCCATAGGCAGAGAAGCCTTCACAAGGATGCTCTACCGCTTCCTGCTTCTGGATGAACAGGCTGAAGCGATGATGATTTATCATGCTCTCTAACTGGATGTACGGATACCTCGTCTTGTTTGCAGCTGACGGAAAAATCTTTTGGGCTTCTTCTATTGACATACTGTGTCTTTTTGCATAGCGCCTGGCTTTCCGCGTAGCAGTCGCCTCGGGCTGATAGCGACTGTTGTTCCACGGCGACCGTTTGGTTTTCACGAGCAAGCCGTGTGGACAATTTGTGCAGGAAGTCCTTGCGAATGTTTACGATGCGTTCATAGAGGCGGGCAACATAGATACGAGCGTTCTCTCGATTCCTTGATTTCGGCATTTTGCGAGAGAGCCTCCTCTGCTCTCGACGAAGCTTGCACTGGAGGCTCTTGAGTGGGCGCGGATTCTTCAATGCGGATGCCGTTTCCCTGATTGCGCGTTCGGTAGGACTGACTGCGACTATGCTTTGACTTGAAACGCGGATAGCCTGCTCTCTTTTTGAAGAAGTTCTCATAGGCGCGGTCAAGATTGCGCAGGGATTCCTACAACGCCATGCTGTCTGCTTCGGAAAGCCAGGATGTATCCTCGCGCTTCTTGAGATCGGTGAGGAGCTGACTCGTCTTGACGTAAGTCAGAGAATGATGGTTTGCTTTCCACTCATCACGACGAACCGCAAGAAAGTGGTTGAACACGAAACGGGCACAGCCGAGCGTGCGGTTGATTAACCGTGCCTGCGTCTTATTCGGATAGATACGGAACTTGTATCCCAGTGTGTATGTTTCCACATTCTCACTTCCTTTGCGATGTTTTCTGGCTCTCGAAATACAACCGTCAAGGAGTTGTCCGCCTTCAATCCCTTGCGTAAATTCGGCGGACGCACCTTATATCCCCAGCCCTAAAGGGCGGGGGGTACGGCGCATTTGATAAATCTATCGTACAACGTTATATTTATTATAAATAACCAATAATGATATTTGTATTTTTAATAAATTTCGCTGTTCACTCTTTCTCACATCAGGCGCAGCCTGAGCTGCGACGAGCGCTCATCGAAAGAGTTACTACAGCTGGGCGCAACGCTACGCCCTCTATCCCGTCTGCGTTCACATTCGGGAATACTTTTCGCATGATCTGGTAGGCACCATTGACATCGGCATTGATGCGTTGGCCATCGTTTGACAAGAACAGGCCGCGATGAACCCGGCGTGATTTGTCATAGCAGGCTTTGACCGGTGCCTCGTCATCCAAGAAGGAAGTGCCACTCGTATAGCTCTCCTCAGTCAGCACAACCTTCATGCCGATTGACTCGGCCTTGTACTGGAGCATCTGGATGAAGCGGGCGAAAGGCAGCTGCACAAAGCTCTGGTTGACCCTGCGGCCGAGGGTCGCTTCCTGTTTCCAGCCCTTGTTCTTGCCGATGACCAGCACCGATACATCCTGTTCTGCACACAAGTCGACGACCTTGCGGCTTGCCTTATGCAAGTAATCCTCAACCTTGCGATTCCGCTTCGCTGTGAGCTGCGCGATTCGCTTCGATGAATGGCGTCCATTCATCCGCTCACAGATGCTCCTGCGCTTGGCCATCTGTTTGTTGTAGTACTGGTTGACTGACTTGAGAGGCGTCCCCTTGAAAAGGACAGGGCGTTTGCCTGTATTCCATGCCAGCGCCACGAGATTGTCGATGCCGATGTCGATAGCGGCATATTTTCCATTGTCCGCTTTCTCTTCGATCTCGGGAATCTCATAGACGAGTTCTATGCAAATCTCTCCGCCATGCGGGATGATGCGTGCCTGTTTGAAAACAGCATCAGGCTGACTGACAAAGATGGCCTTTACCGTGAAGCCTTGGAAGATCCTGGGAAAACGGATGATTCCGTCCTTGAGCTTGCAGTTCTGGTTTGTCAGCACTAGCGGAAAATAGCCATCCTTCGGCTTGTACTTCGGCAGTTTAGGACGTCCCTTGTACTTCTCTGGATGTGTCTTCCAGTCTTTGATGGCTGCGAAGAACGATGTCCAGTTCTTATCCAAGATACGAAGCGTCTGCTGTGCCGTCTGTGCAGTCGGCATCTCCCGATAGTCGGGGTAGTCTGCGTCACCTTTCAGCAAACGGTCGACTTCGCCATAGCGCAGCCATTTGCTATCCTTGATGAACGCCTGACGGATCAGGAAGTTTCCATGATTGTAGAGGTTCTTGGAACGATGGCAGAATTCGCGCAGCATGGCGTAGAACGGTGACGATGGTTTAAGCCGGTGGTGTTCCACTCGTTTCATCATCCTCTATCGCCTCCTTGATCTTCTGCAGCCTATTGCGATTGGAATACAGCTTCATAGAGTAGCAATGCAACAGGCTCACGATATCCTCGAAAACTTCTTGAGAGTCAAGTTCCTCGGAGCCCATCTCACTCATCACGATAATCTCACAATTGTACTTCTGGAACAGGTAGTAGAACAAGTCGTAGCCGACGCGCGACAATCTGTCCTTGTACGTCACGACCACACGCTCAACACGACCGGCAAGGACATCGTCCAGCAGGTCGAACAAGCCCTTCCGCTTCTCGAAACTGATGCCGCTGGCGATATCTGAGAACACGCCATTGATGGTGTAGCCGTTGGCGAAGCAGAACTGCTTGAGCAGCTGAATCTGGTTCTTGAGATCAGGCTTCTGTTTTGGCGTAGAGACACGAGCATAGATGTAAGTCTTGCGCTTCACGTCCTTGTTGAGGAACTTGTAGACATCTTCCTCGTTGTAGTCATAGTGGCCGTTCGGCATGACATGGACACGGATAATCCCTGTCTTGACGTACTTCGTGAGTGTCGGCCTAGAAACCTGCAAGATGCGAAGAACATCTTTTGCAAACATGTGGACTCCCCCCCCTTCTCTCTACAGATAATTATAACATATTTTAATATAATCATCTATAGATTTGGTGTGGTTAATTTTATATCTTTACTATATCCGTACCGATTACTATGAAAAGCCAGATCTGGCGGCAGAGGTCATGATGGCCATCAAGCATCAGAAAGTCGACAACATTGCTTATGCGGCCTATGGCGATAATCCAGAGGATAATGAGCAGAATGACTCTGCCTATCAGATTGTCTCGGTGCAGGATGTCCTGGCTCATCCTGCAGAGCTCTACCAGTATCCTGTCGAGAGCATGGACCTTCCCATTGAGATGCAGCCGGGTTATGGTGTGGGCTACATCACGAAGAAGAATTTTCAGCGAGAGTTCCTCAAGCGCTATATTGGAGCGCCAGAAGTCAGGACAAACGACCGCATATTCGGCTTCACCGAGAAGGAGCTGGCCCTCGCTGATAAGACGGGGCAGGTCAAGACAGCTGCTTCCCAAACGGTATTCCTAACCTTTGATGATTGGGGGCATGACGATAACATCAATAAGTTGCTTTATGTCCTGCGCAAGCACCGCGTGCATGCGACATTTTTTGTCATTACCAAGAATATGGTGCACAATCCGAACCTCCTGCGCGCCATCGTGGCAGATGGCAATGAAGTGGGCAGCCATACCGACCATCATGTGCCAATGCTGCGCGTGGATGAGAAGGGAAGAAGCTATATCGTGGAAGACGATGCAACGTATCGCCAGAACGTCCGATCCTCGTATGAGAAATTGTTTAATACCATCGGTGATATGAAGATTGAGGGGGGCAGCCGCTATGGCCTTACGCGGCTCCTACGTCCGCCAGAATTGGCAGTCAGCCGTCCGGGCTGTGCCGTTGCATTAGACGAGGGGTTCACTTACTTGGTCAGCGGCTCAGGCAGTGCCGAGGACTATGGCGCTGTTTCCATGGAGTCGCTTGAGGGCATTATGGATCACATCGTCCACAAGCGCAATGGCGATGTACGTCGTGGTGCCATCATGATCATGCACATGAGCGGAACTGCTGCGCGCACGCCGTATGCACTCGACCTTCTCTTGACAAAGAACGACCAGCGTCCGGAAGGAGATCCAAAGAAGTTCAAGGTCGGGCTGCTCGGAGATTATCTTATAGATGGCTACGACCAACGCATGGTGACACCGAAGGATATGCGTGAGAAGCGGATTGATTTTTAATAGTTGATATCTATATCAGGTCTAGGAAATATTATTCTTGTCAATATTTCCTAGACCTTGTTTTTCTGAATAAAATCATTTTTAGCACGGTTATTGTCTTCTCAGTGACAATATGGTAGCATATGAGGTAGTTTCTGCGAAAAATCTTACATTTGGATGCCATTTGTATACACTATTTTGGAAAAGAGGTGCTCAATAGGGCATGGAATCAACGAATGTATCGGATGAGGTGCTCAATCTCATGCCGGGGGCTGTGGCTCTGTTCCGGGCGGATGAAAGCATTTTTTGTGCCAATGAAGCGATGCAAGATCTGTATGACTGTCAGTCACAGAGGGAGTTCTTTGAGCTGACGGGGGCATCGTTCCGCGGCATGGTCTTGCCAGAGCATTACGAGTCCATTGCCATGATGGTGGAGAAGGCGATGCAACACGGCAGTGCTCTGCAGGGGGGCCTGCCGGTCAGTTACTCGTATCTTTCCTTCTGCATCCGCACGAAGACGGGCCGGTTCCGCTCGGTCGAGGGTTCGATACGCCGTGTCTGCCACCGCGGCGTATGGCTCTGGTCGCTCTTGCTCGTCGATGTCTACGCGCGCTTTCTCGCGGTAGAGCGCGATGCCCTGACGAATCTCATGGGCAGGCACCTCTTTTTTTCCAAGGTGTCGGAGCGCGAGGAAGCTGACCGCGCTGAAGGCGTCTACGGCAGGGACGCGCTGGCGTACTTCAATCTGACGAACTTCAAGCAGTACAATGCGACGTACGGTGCGGAGGGCGGCGATGATTTCCTGTGCAAGATCGCGGCGGTCCTGCGGCACACCTTTCCCGATGCGCCACTGGCCCGCATGTCGTCGGATATCTTCATGGCCTTGGTGCCGGCAGGCGATGCGCAGAGCCGCATTGAGGAGGCCGTGCAGGAAGTCAATGGCCTGCTCGAGGGGGAGAACACGTACCTGCACGCGGGCATACGCTACTTCTCGCCGCAGGAGCGCGTGCCGGTCAGCATGGCCTGCGAGCAGGCGAAGGCGGCCTGTGATTCCATCAAGAAGGAGCGCAGCCGCGCCTACTGCATCTTCTCAGAGCATCTCCGGCAGGAATTGGAGATTCGCTCCTATGTCATCTCCCACATCGACGAGGCCGTCGAGAACGGCTACATCGAGATCTACTACCAGCCAGTCGTGCGCACGTTGACGGGGAAACTCGCAGGCATGGAGGCCTTGGCGCGCTGGCGTGACCCGGTTTACGGATTCCTGCGCCCCGATCAGTTCATCCCAGTGCTCGAGGAGGAGCGCCTCATCGACAAGCTCGACCGCTATGTCATACGGGAATGTGGGCGCCAGCTCCGCAGGCAGATCGATGCACATCGGCCCATCGTGCCGATCTCGTTCAATGTGTCGCGCATGGATTTCCAGCTCATGGATGTCCTTTCAGAGATCGAGGCGGTCGTCCGGGAGAATGAGCTGCCGCGCGACTACCTGCGCATCGAGATCACGGAGACGGCCATGGTGCAGGACAGCGACAAGATCTTGAAGATGATCGACCGCTTCCGCGGCAATGGCTATTCGGTCTGGCTCGATGATTTTGGCAGCGGCTACTCTTCCCTGAATGTGCTCAAGGATTACCATTTCGATGAGCTCAAGATCGACATGGAGTTCCTGCGCGCCTTCAATGATACGAGTCGCAAGATTATCACATCGGTCGTCATGATGGCCAAGGCCATCGGCATCCACACATTGGCAGAGGGCGTCGAGACGAGGGAGCAGGTGAGGTTCCTTCGCAGCATCGGCTGCGAGAAGATACAGGGCTATCATTACGGGCGCCCGATGCCGTATGACGAGCTGCTCGTGCATTGCCAGGAGCGTCATCTGCGCGCAGAGACGCGCGAGGAAGCGCGCATCTATGAGAAGGCAGGCCTCTTCAATGTTATCATGGCTTCGCCGGTGGCCCTGTTCCTCGACGATGGCCGGAATCTGTACATGGCCTACGAGAACGACGCTTATCGGAAGGTCATGAAGGGCGTGGGCATCTCGGGGCGGCGCGCCGTCAACTGGATCATCCATTCGCTCGATGACGCGCGGAAGGAGAGGCTGCGCGCCTATGCCGACCGCGTGACGCGCAACCGTCCCTGCAAGGTGTCGGAGACGTTCCTGCTGGACGGCAGGCGCCTGCGCGTCCGCGCCAAGACCCTGGCCGGCCTGCCGGGCTTCCACATCCACATGGCGGAGATCGTGGACCTCACGCGCGATGCCGACTCCCTTTGAGCGAAGCGAGCGGGCAACAAAAAACTTCCCGGGATGGGAAGTTTTTTTGTTGCCCGTTCAGTTGTCCTGGCTGGCAGTGTCCTTTTCTTTGGCTGCTTCGCGCTTGCGCGTGAGGTAGGCGTCCATGGCCTTGGCGACGTGCTTGGCATCCTTGACGACTTCGACGACGTTGGCCGGGCCGAGGACGACGTCGCCGCCGGAGAAGACGCCCTCGCGTGTCGTAGCGCCGTTCTCGTCGACTTCGACGAGGCCGCGGTTGTCGACCTCGAGGCCCGTCGTCGTACGGACGATCTTGTCCTTCGGGGCCTGGCTGACGGCAATAATCGTGCTGTCGGCGGGGTAGAGCTGCGGCTCATCTTCGCTGAGCAGGTTGCCGTCTGCATCGAAGTGGCGCTCGTAGAGCATCGGGCCGTCCTTCGTGATGGCGGCGACGCCTTTGCAGAGATCAAACTCGACGCCGTCTGCCTGTGCGTACTCGTACTCGCGGATGCTCGCGCGGACTTCATTGCGGCGCGCGTAGACGGTGACGAAGCGGCTGCCCTTGCGGATGGCCGTGCGGGCGGCGTCCATTGCCGAATTGCCCGAGCCGATGACCGCGACGCGGTCGCCGAGGTGATAGACGTCCGGATTCTGCAGGTAGTCGACGGCGTAATGGCAGTTGCCGAGGCTCTCGCCACGCACGCCGAGGCCGCGCGGACGCCAGACGCCGGAGCCGATGAAGACGGCGTCATAGCCGTCTTGAAACAGGGTGTCGAGCGTCAGGATGCTGCCGATGGTCGTGTTCGGGCGGATATGGATGCCGAGCTCGACGAGCTTCTCCTGGTAGCGGTCGAGGATCTCGAGCGGCAGGCGGAAGGACGGGATGCCATAGCGCATCATGCCGCCAAGCTTGCCCTTGCGCTCGAAGATGGTCACGTCGTAGCCGAGTTGGGCGAGCTTGACACTGACCGTGATGCCGGCCGGCCCCGAACCGATGACGGCAACGTTCTGTCCCTTGGGCGGTTCATGCTCCATGATGACCTTGTCGAGGTAGATGTCGGAGATGTAATGTTCGATGCTCGAGATCTGCACCGGAGCACCCTTGCGCCCCTGGATGCAGTTGCCTTCGCACTGCTTCTCGTGGTCGCAGACGAGGGAGCAGACGATGCTCATCGGGTTGTTGATGAAGAGCATCTCGCCTGCTTCATTGATCTGTCCGTCGAGGAAGAGCCGGATCATCTCGGGGATATTCGTCTGAGCCGGGCAGCCTTTGAGGCGGCAGAGCGGCTTCTTGCACTGGAGGCAGCGGCGTGCCTCATTGATGACATGGATGGCCATGCACTATCACCTATTCCTTTTGTTGTACCGTTCCCATTTTCGGGGAGTGACTGTGTATTTCCTTTATTGTAACCGAAACTTTTCAGAGAGACAAGTTTCAGTTATATTCTCAATATTACGTCATTACTAAATATTAACGGTTAACCAGTTGACAATAAATAAGGATAATGCTATGATAGACGAGGTAATGCGCATCATGCAAGGAATATCTTCCCATCATGCATGGCGCAGGGTAAGACAAATGAAAGGCAGCCGGAATAGCCGACCGGCTGTCTTTCTCCATGTTTTGCACCGGGGGGGTGCAAAACATGAAAGAAAGGGGACGATCCGTCTGTGTTAGAAGGAATCTGTATTGCGGTGGCCCTTATCGGTCTCATGTATTTTGCTTACCGCGGCTGGTCGATCATCCTGATCGCACCAATTTTTGCAGGTGTTGCAGCGCTTGCGAGTATTTTCGGCGTCCTGCCGACGTACAGTGAGCTCTACATGACACGCATGGCTGAGTACACGAAGTCATACTACCCGATCTTCCTGTTCGGTGCAGTCTTTGCGCGCCTGATGGAGAAGGGCGGCCTGGCTTCCTCAGTTGCGGCGAAAATCGTCGATGTGCTCGGCGAGAAGCGCGCTGTTCTCGCAGTCCTTCTGGGCTGCGGCGCACTGACATACGGCGGTCTTTCCGTCTTTGTCGTCGCCTTCGTCATGTATCCATTTGGTGCGGTTGTCTTCCGCAAGGCAGACATCCCGAAGCGCCTGCTGCCGGCAACGCTCTGGGTCGGCATCTTCTCCTTCGCGATGGTCGCCCTGCCAGGCACCCCGCAGATCCAGAATATCATCCCGTCCTCGTACTTCTCGACGAGTACGTGGTCGGCGCCAATCATTGGCCTCTTCGCCTCGTTCCTGTTCCTGCTGATCGGCTGGGGCTGGGTGACGCGCCGTGCGAAAATCCTCAAGGCGCGCGGCGAGGGGTAGGGCCGCCACTTCGAAGGCGGCCCGCACCACAAGCCGAGCCCGAAGATCCGCATCCCGTGGTACTGGGCTCTGCTGCCGCTCGTCATGGTCATCGTGATCAATATCATCCTCTCGAACCCGTTCAAATGGGAATGGGGCTTCCATTGGGATCCTGAGGCGCTCTCGGCCTTCCTGCCGCTCAAGCTCAGCCTGCTGGCGGCGAATGTCGGCAAGGTATCGGCCATCTGGTCCATCACGGTCGCGCTCATCATCAGCAGTATCGCGGCAGCCTTCATCGGCCGCAAGCGCTTCATCGTCATGGACGGCTTCCTGGCACCGATCAACTACGCGGCCATCTCGTCGGCGACAGCTGTCCTCAATGTCGCATCAGGCTACGCCTTCGGCTGTGTCATCACGAGCCTGCCGGGCTTTGTCCCTGTCACGCAGGCGCTCATCGGCATCGCAGACTCGTTCGGCCCGCTGCTCTCGGCCGTCATCACGACGAACATCATGGCTGGCATCACGGGCTCCGCTTCGGGCGGCCTGACGATCGCGCTCTCGATGCTCGGTGACCAGTGGGCAGCCATGGCACAGGCCGCTGGCATCCCGCTCGAGGTCCTGCACCGCATCGTCGCCATCGCCTCGGTCGGCATCGATCCGGTCCCGCACTGCGGTGCGCTCGTCACGCTGCTCGCGATCTGCGGCCTCACGCATCACGATTCGTACTTCGATATCGCGGTCATCATGGGACTCAAGTTCTTCGTCCCATTCCTCTGCATCCTGTTCTACATGGTAACGGGACTTGCCTGAGGCGGGAAAACATCATACAATAGAGACAGGCATGCATACGCGTGCCTGTTTTTTCTCGTCTTTTTGGCGATAGCACGACTGCACGATTGATAGGAGGATTTATTCATGCATTTACGCGGGAATCTCATGCTCCTGCTGGCTGCGTTCATCTGGGGCACGACGTTTGTTGCGCAGATGGTCGGCATGGACGGGCTCGGTCCGTTCACCTATGCCGCAGCACGCTACATCTTAGGTCTATTGTTCCTCGTGGGGCTCTGGTATGCCTGGCGCGGTTCGCGCGAGGGCGCAAAGCGCGCCGGCACGTACCGACCGGGCTGGAAGGCCGGTCTCGGCGCCGGCTGCATCATGATGGTCGCTACCTCGCTGCAGCAGGTGGCCATGCTCTACACGACGGCCGGCAAGACGGCCTTCATCACGGCGCTCTACATCATCTTCGTGCCGCTCGGCGCGGTGCTGCTCGGCAAGCGCATCCATCCGGAGAACTGGGCCGGCGCGGCGATGGCTTTGCTTGGCCTCTACTTTCTCTCGATACACGGAGCCGTCTCGCTGAGCTTCGGCGATGGCCTCGTCTTCATCAGCGCGCTGTTCTGGACGGGCCACATCCTCTTCATCGACCGCTTCGCGAGCCTCGTCGATCCCATCGAGCTCTCGCTCACACAGGTCGGCGTCTGCGCAGCGGGCAGCCTCATCGCGGCACTTGGCTTTGAGACAGTGGCCGTGCAGCCTGTCCTCAACGCCTGGTTTGCGATCTTCTACGGCGGCGTCATGTCGGCGGGCGTGGCCTTTACGCTGCAGATATTGGGGCAGAAGTACGCGGAGCCGGGGCAGGCGGCCATCATCATGAGCTTCGAGGCCGTCTTCGGCGTGCTCTCGAGCTGGCTGCTGCTCGGGGAGCGCATGACGGCCGTCCAGATTCTCGGCTGCGCCCTGATGCTCGCGGGCATGATCGTGACGCAGGTGCGTCCGTTGCTGGAAGATCGTCGCCGTGCATCTTGAAAAACAAGGTGCTTCATTGTATAATCGTATTCATCAGCAGAAGATGCATATCTGCTCGGAATCATTATTGTCATGAAGTGTCACGATTTAAGATAAGGAAGTGTTATATTTGAAACTCGATAGCCTGAAGATCGTCCTGGCCTGCCTGGCCGTACTCCTCTTCCATTGATCCGCTATAGAGAAAAAGCAAGGGAGCAGAGCCGCGTGTGACGGCCCTGCTCTTTTCGGTGAAATGCCCTATATTTTCATCGGGGGCAGGAAATTGTTTTTGAGATGGCGAAATAATTCTCAGAGATTTTTGATGTGAGAGGAGTAGGAGCGCATGGCAGCAGAAGAAACGTTAATCATAAAGCCGAAAGTGAAGATCAAGGTATTCGGTGTTGGCGGTGGCGGCAACAGCGTCCTGATGCGCATGGGCCATCATAAAGAACTCGACATCGATCTGGTCGCCATCAATACCGATGCCAAGCAGCTCGCGCGCGTGGCAGAAGAAGGCGTCGAGACGCTGCAGATTGGCGAGGACCTGACGAAGGGACGCGGCACGGGCGGCAACATCGCGCTCGGCGAGAAGGCGGCCCTCGACGCAAAGGATAAGATCCGCGAAGCGATGAACGGCGCAGATCTCGTCTTTGTCACGGCTGGCCTCGGCGGTGGTACTGGCACAGGGGCGGCGCCTGTCGTCGCCAAGATCGCGCACGACCTCGGGACGCTCTCGGTCGGCGTCGTCACGCTGCCGTTCAGCTTCGAGGGCAGCCGCAAGAAGCGCCTGGCCAATGAGGGCCTCGCGAAGATGCAGGCCCAGATGGACGCGCTGATCCTCGTGGCCAATGACAACCTCATGAAACTGCCGGAGAACCGCCACATGACGCTCGTCAAGGCGTTCTCTTGCGCCGATGGCATCCTGCAGCAGGCCATCAACTGTGTGGCAGAGCTGATCCTGACGACGGGCGTCATCAACGTCGACTTCGCGGATGTCACGACGATCTTCCGCCAGAGTGCGTCGAGCGATGCCCTGCTCGGCATCGGGCGCAGCTCGCGCAGCGCGGTAGAGGCCGTCAAGCAGGCCGTTGACAGCCCGCTGATCAGCAAGAGCCTTGACGGCGCGCGCGGCATCATCCTGAACTTGACGGGCGACAAGACGCTGAGCCTCTACGATGTCGATGAGGCGACGCGCTACATCTACGAGCACACGGACCCCGAGGTCAACATCATCCTCGGCACGGTCATCGACAATTCCCTCGGCGGCGATGTGCGCGCCACGATCATCGCGACGGACTTCACGGACGGCGTCATGGTCAAGAACACCGCGCAGGCAGAAGAAAAACCCGCCAAGGCAGGCGCGCAGCAGCCTGTACAGCAGGCCGCGCCGAAGCGCGACTCGTTCACGCTGGAGCCGCCGAGCTTCATGCGGCAGCAGCCTGAGCCTGCGAAGCCTGCGTCAAATGGCGCCTTTGCCTTCCCGGCTTTCCGCCTGACGCCTGACGACAAAGATCAGAAATGAGAACTACCAGAAATAAGGAATAGAAATAATAGAAAGGAACAGATATCTTGAGTAAATTAGGTCGTTTTTCCCGCACAGAGTTACTGCTCGGCGAAGCCGGCATGGAGAAGCTGGCAAACAGCACGGTGGCCATCTTTGGCGTCGGCGGCGTCGGCTCGTTTGTGGCAGAAGGGCTCGCGCGAGCCGGTGTCGGCCATCTCGTGCTCATCGACAATGACCTCATCTGCCTGACGAACATCAACCGCCAGATCCATGCGACGTCGAAGACGGTCGGCAAGAAGAAGACGGAGACGATGAAGGAGCGCATCCTCGACATCAACCCGAAGGCTGTTGTCGATACGATTGAGGACTTCTACCTGCCCGAGCAGGCCGAGCGCTTTTTCACGATGCCTTACGACTACGTTGTCGATGCCATCGACACGGTGACGGGCAAGATCGACCTCGTCCTGCAGTGCCGCGACCGCCACATCCCGATCATCTGCAGCATGGGCGCCGGCAACAAGCTGGACCCGACGAAATTCGAGGTCACGGATATCTACAAGACGAGCGTGGACCCCTTGGCGCGCGTCATGCGCAAGAAGCTCAAGGAGAACCGCGTCAAGAAGCTCAAGGTCGTCTATTCCAAGGAAAAGCCCCTGCGTGTCCGTCAGAGCGGCTGCGGCAAGAATTGCATCTGCCCGCCGGGCAGCGCGCGCAACTGTGATATGCGCCGCGCTGTCCCGGGCAGCATCTCGTTCGTGCCGTCTGTTGTCGGCCTCATCATCGCCGGCGAAGTCGTGCGCGACCTCACGGGGGCGAAAGTGGAGGTTTCGGCATGAATATTTCCGTACTCGGCTGTGGCCGCTGGGGCTCCTTCCATGCCTGGTATGCCGATCACATCGGCCATGCGGTGACGCTCTGGGGGCGCAAGGGCTCCCGTCATCTCGCTGCCCTGGTGGAACAGCGCAAGAATGAATACCTGACGCTGCCCGATTCGGTGCAGCTGACAGATGACCTTGCGGGGGCAGTCGCTTCAGCAGACATCCTCGTCATCTCTATAAGCTCCCAGCAGCTGCGCTCCTTTTGCAGGGATCTCGTGGCACTTGGCATCGACCTCTCTGGCAAGCGCTTCGTGCTCTGCATGAAAGGGCTCGAGATAGGCACGGGCAAGCGCTTGACGACGGTCTTCTATGAGGAGCTCGGCTCGTCGATGCGCGTGGCAGTCTGGGTCGGCCCGGGACACGTGCAGGATTTCGTGCGCGGCATCCCGAACTGCATGGTCATCGCGGCGCGCGAGATGAAGCTCACGCGCGAGCTCGTCGATGCGTTCTCGAGCCCTTTGATCCGCTTCTACTATGGAGAGGACCTTCTGGGCACGGAGATCGGCGCGGCCTCGAAGAATGTCATCGGCCTGGCCGCCGGCATGCTCGACGGTTTCGGCTACAGCAGCCTCAAGGGTGCCCTGATGGCACGCGGCACGCACGAGCTCTCGCGCCTCATCGAGGCGATGGGCGGTGACCGCATGACGGTCTACGGCCTTTCGCATCTCGGCGACTACGAGGCGACGCTCTTCTCGCCACACAGCAATAACCGCCGCTTTGGCGAGGACCTCATCACGGGCAAGCCCTTCGCGAAGCTGGCAGAGGGCGTCTACACAGTGGAGGCGCTCATGGACCTCTCGCGTGAGTTCCACGTCGAATTGCCGATCTGCGCGACAGTCTACGCGATCATTCACGATCACAAGGACCCAAAAGAACAGCTCATGCAGCTCTTCATGCGCGCGACGAAGTCGGAGTGACGGCAGAACGGGCTGGCCCCGTGTGAAATTAGTTGATAGAGCATAATATTTTTTACTGTTTTTTGGGGAAATCTTAAGATTGCAGGTGTAAGCTCACAGTGTAGATTGCAAAAGAGAGCCCCAAGAGGAGGAAGTAAGGATGAGAAGACAGATTCCCAAGATGCTCATGGCCTGCGTGATGGCCATGACGCTCATGGTCGTCTCGGCTGCCAGCGCCTTTGCGGCGGGCACGGGGATGGACTGGAGCGGTGACAGCAAGATCACGGTACAGGGCATGGGCGTAGCTCCGACGTATGCCGTCAATGCCATCCAGGCGCGCATGCTCGCACGCCGCGCTGCTGTCGTCGATGCCTACCGCCAGCTCGCTGAGATGGTCAAGGGCGTCAACGTTGATTCGGAGACGACGGTCGAGAACATGATGGTGACGAGCGATGTCACGAAGACGAAGGTCACAGCCCTCATCCAGGGTGCGCGCATTGTCTCGGAGCAGGCCGTCGATGGCGGCGGCTACACGGTCACGATGGAGATGTCCGTCTTTGGCGCTTCGAACTCCCTCGCGACGGCCGTCCTGCCGACGAACACGGTGCCGACGAGCTTCCCCGCTCCGGATGCCTCCGTCCCGGCCAGCACGCCTTCTTCTGTGCAGGTCAACGTCCAGGTGACACCGGGTACGACGCAGACGCCTGCAACGACGATCCCGTCCGTCACGACGCCGTCGCATCAGGGCTCTTCCGCTGCAGCGGCTCCGGCTGGCCAGGCCATTGGCGGCTATACGGGCCTCATTGTGGACTGCCGCGGCCTCGGGCTCAAGCCGGTCATGTCCCCGGTCATCAAGAACGCCAACGGTGAGCCGATTTACGGCTACAAGAACCTCGACTCGGCTACGGTCATCGCGAACGGCATGGCCAGCTACACGACGGATCTCAGCAAGGCATCCCGCGCCGGTTCGAATCCGCTCGTCGTCAAGGCAGTCGGCCTTGACAACCACAACGGCAACCCGATCCTCTCGGTCGCAGATGCCAACCGCGTCCTCATCGAGAATGGCGCTTCGGGCTTCCTCGACCGCACGAATGTCGTATTTGTGCGCTGAGTCAAGCATCATCTGTCAGGTCCCATCATGGGGCCTGATTTTTTTGCATATGCTTATTGACGATGCGAAGCTGTTGTGATAAAATAAAAATTTACTTTTTGGATTATTTGTGGTACAATGAGAACGTAGATGTGTTGACTTAGCTGGTGGTTGGCTCGTGTGTAGAGGAGGGGTGCTCTTGTTACAGATAGGAGATAAGGTCGTCTATCCGATGCATGGTGCTGGTGTGATATCCGGCATCGAGAATTGTGAAGTCCTCGGAGAGGGCAAGTCCTACTATGTCCTCGAGATGCCGTTGGGCAACATGAAGGTCATGATCCCGACGGACAATGCCGACAATGTCGGCTTGCGGGACATCATCCCGCAGCAGAAGGTCGATGAGGTGCGCGAAGTGCTCGAGAAGGAGCCGGAGAAGCCGAAGGGCAGCTGGAATAAGCGCTTCCATGCCAATCTGGAGCGCATGAAGAGCGGCGATATCTGCGATGTGGCCGCTGTGGCGCGCAATCTCATCCTGCAGGACCGCCGCCGCCATATCTCATCGGGAGAGCGCCGCCTGCTCGATCTCGCGAAGCAGATCCTCGTGAGCGAGCTCGTCTACGCCTGCAATAAGACGCCGAAGGAGATCGAGAACTGGCTCACTTCTGTCCTTTCTGAAAATGCGTTTGCACATTGAACATGCGAACCTGAGTTTTGACAAGTCCAAGCAGAGTAGAGTATACTGATTCTGTTCGGACTTTTCTTTTTGTTTTTCTGTTCAAGGAGGTGAATGTATGCTAGATCGTGTCTTGCGTTTCTTTATCACACTGTTCTTAGCGATTGCCGGAGGCGCACTGCTGGACCTTGCGAGCCCTGTGTTGACGATGTATGTCGGCACGGAGATCCTCAAGATGGAGATGGGCGTTGTGCGCATCACCATGGGAAGTCTGCTCTGCATCCTCTTCGGCGCAATTCTCGGCGGCATCATTGGTTTTCTGGCTTCCCCGTACTTCATCCGCTGCCTCAAGCGGTTTTCTGCATGGGTGGAGCTGCAGCTCGGCAAAATGCCGATCCACGACGTCATCGCAGGCGCCGTCGGCCTTGCTATCGGACTCATACTCGCCAATCTTCTCGGCTATTCATTTGCGAAGATCCCTGTTGTCGGAGATTACATCCCGGTCATCTTCAGCATTGTCTTCGGGTATCTCGGCATCACGATCACGATCAAGAAGCGCCGGGAACTCACGGGGCTCTTTGACTTCGTGCCGCGCTTCATGAAAGACCTCGCGAAGATGAGGGAGATGCGCGCGGCTCCTGACGCAGCGCCAGAGGAGTCGGCAAAGGCCGCTCCTACAGCCGATGCGCACGCCTACAAGCTGCTCGATACGAGTGTCATTATCGATGGCCGCATCGCCGATATCTGCGACACGGGCTTCATCGAGGGCACGCTGCTCATCCCGGTCTTTGTCCTCGAAGAGCTCCAGCACATCGCCGACTCGGCCGATGCGCTCAAGCGCACGCGCGGCCGCCGCGGGCTCGACATTCTGCAGCGCATCCGCCAGAGCACGAAGGTCAAGGTCGAGATCACGAATGTCGACTTCGACGATATCTCGGAGGTCGACTCGAAGCTCGTGCGCCTCGGCCAGCAGGTCGGCGGCAAGATCATCACGAACGACTACAACCTCAACAAGGTCGCGCAGCTGCGCGGTGTGGAGGTGCTCAACATCAATGAGCTCTCGAATGCCGTCAAGCCCGTCGTCATTCCTGGTGAGACGATGCGCGTGACGATTGTCAAGTCGGGCAAGGAGCCCGGCCAGGGCGTCGCCTATCTCGATGACGGCACGATGATCGTCGTCGAGAACGGCAACCGTCACATGAATGAATCCATCACGGTGGAAGTCACGTCTGCTCTGCAGACGGCGGCTGGCCGCATGATCTTCGCGAAACCAGCGCATTGATGCTGGTCGCTGCGAGAGGAGAGGTAGAGCATGGTCAGTGTCATCCTGCCCGCAGCAGGGCGCGGCAAGCGCATGCAGGCGGGCGTCAACAAGGTATTCCTGCGCCTCATGGGAAAGCCCATCTTGTTCCACACGCTGCGGGCCTTTGCCGCAGTGCCGGAGGTGCAGGAGATCATCGTCGTGACGGGTGCGGAGGAAGTCGAGCCGCTGCGCCGCGCCCTGCAGGGCCTCGGGCTCTTTCGTGAGGCTGCCAAGTCGGTCAAGGTTGTCGCGGGCGGCAGCGAGCGCCAGTATTCCGTCTGGAACGGACTGAAGGCATCCTCGGAGGCGAGTGATGTCATCCTCGTCCACGATGCAGCGCGCCCACTCGTCTCGCGCGCGACGATCGAGGCTGTCATCGAGGCGGCTCGCGAGAACGGCGCGGCCATCGCAGCTGTGCCGGAGAAGAACACGGTCAAGGTCGTCAAAGACGGCGTCGTCACGGCGACCCCCGACCGTTCGACGCTCTGGGCCGTGCAGACGCCACAGGGCTTCTCCAGGAGCCTGCTCATGGCCGCCAACGAGAAAGCAGAGTCCGATGGCTTCCTCGGCACGGACGATGCGAGCCTTGTGGAGCGCTATGGCGCCAGGGTCCATGTCGTCATGGATTCCTACCAGAACATCAAGGTCACGACACCTGAAGACCTCGTCGTGGCGGAGGCATTCCTGCGCCAGTCGGGCAGCTTCACGGGGACCGTGCGGCGGGCCGCTTCAGAAGTCTGCGACTTCATCAAGAGTGCGAAGAGCGAGAAGAGAAAGGATTGATTGTATGACGCGTTTTGGCATGGGTTACGATGTGCACCGCCTCGTCGAAGGGCGCAAGCTCATCATCGGCGGGGTGGAAATCCCGCATGCGCTCGGGCTGCTCGGCCATTCGGATGCCGATGTACTGCTGCACGCCATCTCCGACGCCCTGCTCGGCGCCGCAGCGCTCGGTGACATCGGCCGCCATTTCCCGGATACCGACCCGCGCTATGAGGGCGCCGACAGCATGAAGCTCCTCGCGGAAGTCCGCCACCTGCTGGAGGCGAAGGGCTACCGCATCGGCAATGTCGATGCGACGATCGTCGCCCAGAAGCCGAAGATGAAGGACTTCATCCCCAAGATGAACGAGAACATCGCGCAGGTGCTCGGCGTCTCGCTTGACGATGTCAATGTCAAGGCGACGACAGAGGAGAAGCTCGGCTTCACAGGAGCAGAGCAGGGAATCTCCGCCTATGCGGTTGCAGGAATCGAGAAGCTGTGATAGAATGAATCCCGTATATGAAAAGGCGTGGAACGGGAGAAGTACGGTTGGACCAGCCATCAAGAGAGGCTCCGGGTGGTGTGAAGGGGCTATGGATATCCGCCAGAAATGCACCCGGGAGCTGCAGGGCAGAATGGAGTAGGCCCTGACGCAGGAAGGCGTTATCTTCATGAGTGAAGGGCATGGCCCTTAACCAGAGTGGAACCACGGCCCCGCGTCTCTGAGGAGATGCGGGGCCTTTTGTATAGGACAGGGAGGATGGACTATGAGTTTTTTTTCGCGGCTTCGCAAGGATATCCGCGTTGTCTTTGAGCGCGACCCCGCTGCGCGCAGCGTGATTGAAGTGCTCTTCTGTTATTCCGGCCTTCATGCAATCTGGTTCCATCGCATCTCGCATGCGCTCTACAAGCGCGGCTGGGTGCTCATCCCGCGCATGATCTCGAATTTTGCCCGCTTCCTGACGGGCATCGAGATCCATCCGGGTGCGACGATTGGTGAGGGCCTGTTCATCGACCACGGCACGGGCATCGTCATCGGCGAGACGGCGGAGATCGGCAACAACGTCACGCTCTACCAGGGCGTGACGCTCGGCGGCACGGGCAAGGAGAAGGGCAAGCGCCATCCGACCATCGGCAACAACGTCGTCGTGGCGTCGGGCGCGAAGGTGCTCGGTTCCTTCACGGTCGGTGACCACGCGAAGATCGGCGCGGGCTCCGTCGTCTTGAAGCCGGTCCCGCCGTATGCGACGGTCGTCGGCATCCCGGGGCGCATCGTCGTCATGGGCGGCAAGCGCGTCCATACGGCGGAAGAGCTCCGTCAAGCCCTGCGTGCGACGCGGCTCGTCGAGTCGGATGACAGCCTCACGGATATCGAGGACGAGCTCGATGTCGACCTCGACCACGACATGCTGCCGGACCCGGACGAGGAGATGCGCGAGTGCATGATGCGCCAGATCCAGGCATTGGAAAAGAAAGTCAATGAACTCGAGAAGAGATTGGAGGATAAAGAACATGCTTAAAGTCTACAATACGATGACCCGCCGCAAGGAGGAGTTCAAGCCGCTCAAGAAGGGCGAGGTCAGCATCTATTGCTGCGGCGTCACGCCGTACAACCACCCGCACATCGGCAATGCACGCCCTTTCGTGACCTGGGACGTCATCCGCCGCTACTTTGCCAAGAAGGGCTACAAGGTCCACTACATCCAGAATTTCACGGATGTCGATGACAAGATCATCAATGCGGCCAACAAGGAAGGCGTGACGTGGAAGGACATCTCCGACCGCTACATCAAGGCCTACTTCGAGGCGATGGATGCGCTGAACGTCCGCCATGCCGATGTCTACCCGCGCGTCAGTGAGACGATGCCGGAGATCATCGCGATGGTCGAGAAGCTCATCGCGAAGGGCTACGCCTATGTGGTCGACAACGGTGATGTCTACTACAGCGTCGAGAAGTTCTCGCATTACGGCAAGCTCAGCGGCCGCAGTCTCGACGACATGCAGGCCGGCGCGCGCATCGAGGTCAACACGGCCAAGCACCATCCGATGGACTTCGCGCTCTGGAAGGCCGCGAAGCCGGGCGAGCCGTCCTGGGACAGCCCGTGGGGCAAGGGACGCCCGGGCTGGCATATCGAGTGCTCGACGATGTCTTTGAAGTACCTCGGCGAGAAGTTCGATTTCCACGGCGGCGGCAGCGACCTGATCTTCCCGCATCACGAGAATGAGATCGCGCAGTCGCAGGCCTGCATCGGCGATGACCACAGCTTCGCGCAGTACTGGCTGCACAACGGCTTCATCACGATCCACAACGAGAAGATGTCGAAGTCGAAGAACAACTTCTTCACGGTCAAGGACATCCTCAAGGAATACCCGGGCGAAGTCATCCGCTTCTTCATCCTGCAGACGCATTACCGCAGCCCGCTCGACTTCTCGGACGAACGCCTCAAGGAAGCGCAGACGAGCCTTGCACGCCTGCAGAATACGAAGGCTTACGTCGACGAGCTTTGCGCGAAGCAGGGCACGGCTGATACAGCAGCAGAGCTTGCATCTAAGGCCGAAGCGCTGCGCAAGGAATTCTACGAGGCGATGGACGATGACTTTAACACGGCCCTTGCCATCAGCCAGATGTTTGCGCTCTCGAAGGAAATCAACATCTACTATCAGGAAGTTACGAACGGCACGAAGGCCTTCGACGCGGCAGACTTCAAGACGGTCGCGGCTATCTACGCCGAGATGGCGGAAATCATCGGCATCTTCGAGCAGCAGGAAAAGGCTGAGGATGACGGCCTGACGGACAAGCTCATGGAGATCATCATCACGCTGCGCCAGGATGCACGCAAGGAGAAGAACTGGGCTGTCGCCGACAAGATCCGCGATGCGCTCAAGGATGCCGGCGTCGTGCTCGAGGACACGCCGAACGGCGTACGGTGGAAGAAAGCATGAAATTCTCGCAGTTCAAGCTGCTCGTCGACATGATGTTCACGCCGGATGAGCAGGGCGGCATCAAGACGCGCTACGACGGCACGAATGTCCGTCAGATGAACCCGCTCGTGCTCGCCTACGTCGGCGATGCCTTTTTCCACCTCTTCGTGCGCACGCGCCTGCTCTCGTACGAGCAGGCCAGGGTGCACGCGTTGCACGCCTTCAGCGCCCAGATCGTCTCGGCGGTCTGGCAGCACAAGGCGTACCTCGGCATCGAGTCCATGCTGACCGACGAGGAGAAGGCCATCTATCGCCGCGGTCGCAACGCTAAAAGCCATGCGCCGCGCAGCTCGAGCGTGGCCGAGTACCATTCGAGCACCGGCTTTGAGGCGCTCCTCGGGACGCTCTATCTGTCTGAGAAGTTCGAGCGCCTGCAGGAGCTCTGCGAGGCGGCCTTCGCTGTCATCAGCAAGGCCATGATGGAGGAGATCCACGGGAAAACGACGGAGGGAACGGAGAAACAATGATCAAAGTCAAATTACTCGACTACACGCCGGAGCCGGAGCGCGTCGTGGCCATGGCCGCACGCCTCTGCTACTCGGCATCCGGTGCGGAGGAGCTCGCAGAGCGCCTGAGCGAGGAGAAGGTACGCGAGATGGTCCGCAAGATGGTCAAGATCGGTCATGGCTCGACGCTTGAGCACGCTTCCTTCACTTTCGGCATCGAGGGTGTCTCGCGCGTCCTGACGCATCAGCTCGTGCGCCACCGCATCGCCTCGTATGACCAGCAGTCGCAGCGCTACGTCGCCGCGCACGGCTTCCAGTACATCACGCCGCCGACCATTGCCGAGAAGCCAGAGGCCAAGGCAAAGTACGAGGCACTGATGGAAGAGATCCGCAGTGTTTACGACGAGCTCACGGAGATGGGCGTGCCGAAGGAAGACGCGCGCTACGTCCTCGCCAATGCGACGGAGACGAAGATCCTCGTGACGATGAACGCGCGCTCCCTGATGCATTTTTTCAACCTGCGCTGCTGCAATCGCGCGCAGTGGGAGATCCGCGAGATGGCCTACAAGATGCTCGCCGAAGTCAAGAAGGTCGCTCCGACGCTCTTCTTCAATGCTGGCGCGAGCTGCGTCAACACGGGCCGCTGCCCGGAGGGAGAGATGACCTGCGGCAAGTTTGCTGAGATGATCAAGCTCAGAGAAAAGGATTGAGATGGAACAGAAGAAAAAGGCGCGCCCGCAGGAGCGGCGCAGCAGGAAATTCGAGAGGGAGGCCCCGCGCCGCAAGAGGCCGCAGATGGAGGCTGAACCGAAGCGCCGAGAAGAGCCGCGCGAGCTGCCGGACGATGTGC